>Ga0307372_10001581_pt1 | contig 39421 bp, 48 predicted proteins | sample OX1MG_FD_202533 | JGI IMG/M metagenome (GOLD analysis project Ga0307372, IMG submission 202533) | Soil microbial communities from Risofladan, Vaasa, Finland - OX-1 | ecosystem: Environmental > Terrestrial > Soil > Coastal area > Acid sulfate soil | place: Finland: Risofladan, Vaasa | collected...
CGACGACCACGATCAAGTACTACAGCCTCAACGGGCAAAAGGTGGCGATGCATTGGAACGGCGTGCTGTACTACCTGCTTTCCGACAGCCTGGGCAGCAGCACCGTGGCGCTCAAAGATGATGGGACCACGCAGGCGGCGCAACTCTTTGCGCCCTACGGCGCTGTTCGTCATTCATCTGGCACGATGCCCACCACCTACAACTTCACCGGTCAGCGTCTTGACAGCGAAACGGGTCTGCTCTACTACAACTTCCGCTACTACGACCCGGTGAGTGGCCGTTTTGTGCGGGCTGATGGTGGATCCGAATGCGGGTGGGATGGATCCGTATGCGTATGTGGGGGATAGCCCGGAAGGGAGGACGGATCCAACGGGGCATTGTTGGCCGTGGTGTACCGCATTGATTGGGGCCGTGGTAGGGGCTGCCGTGAGTGTCGCGGTGACTGCTGTGACAGATGCTGCACAGGGAAAAACGCCGAGTGCAGGAGAACTATTGCAAGCTGCCGTTGTCGGTGGTGTATCAGGCGCTATCGTCGGAGTCGTGGGGCCAGAGGCCGGTCCACTCGCGAGAGTAGCGGTGGGAGCCTTAGCCAGTGGTGTAGGTCAAATGGCGGGGAACGCTATTGCTGGGAAATCAGTTATGGATGGCGTGGGACAGGCAGTAATTGCCGGGGCTATCACGGGTGGATTAGTTGAGGGCGCAGGCGCACTTCTGAAAGGTGCAGGCAGTGCTGTTGTAGAAGAGTCAAATGGTATTCCCAAATTTTTGTTTAGAGGTACTTCGGAAGGCTATCCTGGTAATCCGGGCCTACAAACGCTTGGAATAACACCTGCTTCAACGGATCCTGCTGTTGCGACTGCTTTTGCTGCAAACTCTGCAAGATTTGGGAGAGGCATTGTTCAAATTGCGACATCTGACGATTTGGCAGGTGTAACAATTGGACCAGGTGATTACCTGAGTGAAATGGAAAAATCAGTAACCGCGGAAATATCGCCATCAGAATTTAGTGGTAGAGCGTCTATTAGTATCAGCGTTTCGTCGGCAAGAGGTATACTAAGCGATATGGGAGTATATATTCCCAGTGTGCTGACTAATGATCAAATGAGTCCTTTGCTTACTAGTATGTCTCCTCTCACTGAGGAGCAAATTTTACGATTTGCAAGTTTAGCTGCGCATATGGGTTATGATGGTTGATCAAAATAGAGGATGAGCAAACCTTTAGATTGAGAGCATTTCATAGTTTCTATAAATTATTGTTGTTTAGACTAATTTCGCGTAGAACGGCCTGTAGAGCAGAACGAGCTACATTGTCATGAAAACTGCTACAGCCGCTTCCCAGGCCAGTTTGCAAGAGATTAGTCTAAACGTCAATAATTTAGGAAAAGCTCTCTTTTAGAAATGCCGATGAAGCATACAAGTGACGAAATATGGAGCCTAAAAATGTCCTACACAGAAGATAATACACCTGTTGAAAGGAGATATCTTTTTATTGAGGGTATCGTTTCATGTCGCACCCTTACATATGTAAAAGATGGCATGCCTGAAAAGTGGGATAAAAATGCTATTTGGTGCTTTCTTCTCTACGCCTATGCTGATATTCCAGTTGGCAAAGTTTTTGATCGTCTTTTTTCATTGCATGATGTGGCCCATGGTGTATCAGTTAGATGTATAGTGCGTGCGATAACACAAGAATATAAGAAACCTTTTGATATGATACCTCATGGGTGGAAGACAATTACCCTGTTGGAATTTGCTGAAGGCATTCCTGATAAAATAAAGACCCTCCCGACAATAGATGCCTGGGGTAAGAGTGTTCCACATGCATACCTGTGTATCAGTAGCGAAGAAACCTGGCAAGCATTACTACAGAATGAACAAAAAAAGAGAACCTGAGATAGAGTGAGTAAGATATCAAGTTTAAGATGGGTGTATGAAAAGGACGCGAAATTAGGTGAGGAATGTTCAAACACAGAGCAGGTCGGATATGCGATAACCGAGTGCCTGATGAATACGTTTGATAAAGAAAAGGCTTGCTCGAAAGCTGCCCGTGATATCTAAATCGAGAAGAAATATTTGTAGGTATTTTAGCAGAAAGAGTATACTTCATGAATATATATGACGATTCCAAAGATACAGTGCCGGTACAAGCTGCGCAAATACCTGCGCTTGTTCATCTCCGTGGGATACTGTTGTTGCCAGGACAGGAATATTACCCTTCAGCAGAGAGTCCACTGAAGGAAAGTATACTTCATACGGTGCCAGTGAATCAGGAGTATCTCGTCGTTCACACTCGCTCTTCGGTGACACTCTATCACCTTCCCACACGAACGATGCTCTGGCATGTTCCCTGTTTCTCTTTCAACTTCGCACTCGATTGTCAGCAGAACCTCCTTGCACTCACACCAGAGGCTCAAGATGGCTCAATCGTGGTGTGGAATATGCGTACCGGCCAGTTGCTCCATCAACTTTCCTATACAGGCGGTGATTTCTCCTATCATATCTGTCCGGGTGGCCTGACGTTTAGTCCGAATGGGCAGCTACTGGCAGTGGGAATAGAGAGTGCTGAGAAAGAGGAAACGCGGGTCGTGCTGTGGGATATGACAGATGGGCATCTCTTTGGTACGCTGGAGACAGGCGGCTATGATGATATCACCACGCTCGCCTTTCACCCTACGCGCAACCTTCTTGTGGGTGGAAGCTTTAATAATCAGAAGATCTGGTTCTGGAATCTGGATGATGGTCACCTGCTCACTGTGTGGGAAGTGGACTGCAATGATCGCCCCTATAACCTGACTTTCGATTCTGAAGGCACATTTCTATTTGTGGCGTGGGGAGACTGTGGTTTGCGCGTCTGGGATATGGAGCAAGAACGAGAAGTACCAGGCACTCCCGGCAACCTCCATCCTACGAGGATAACGATAGCCCCTGACGGACAATCGCTTGCCGTATCTCATTTTGGCGGTGTCTGGTTCCGGGATGTTCGTGTATTGGAGATAGGGAGTTGGCACCTGCTCCACACATTTGCTGGTGAGAAGCCCTCGGAGTCCTATAGTCCTGATGGAAAAATACTAGCCACATCAGAAGAACATGGTCATATCTATGTCTGGGAGGTAGCGACACAGCGGTTGTTGTATACGCTGTAATGACAGAATAGATTGTGGTTAAGTTGTCTGGCTTGTTAGTTTCGTACTGACAGATAAACGATGCCATCAGGCGCATGACTGGCTAGATAGCCTCGAGCGGTACGACGGCCAGCGATAGTTTTCTGTATGACAATGCTGGTAATCGTGTGCTGCAAACCACGAGCAATACGTCGAACGGCACAACCACAACCACCGACACCATCACCTTCGATGGCTATACCGAGACGAGCATCACCAACGGCGCGACGACCACGATCAAGTACTATAGCCTCAACGGGCAAAAGGTTGCCATGCACTGGAACGGAGTGTTGTACTACCTGCTCTCTGACGGTCTGGGCAGTAGCACTGTGGCGCTCAAAGACGATGGGACAACACAGGCAGCGCAACTGTTCGCGCCTTACGGTGCAGTACGCCACTCGTCTGGCACGATGCCCACCACCTACAACTTCACCGGCCAGCGCCTTGACAGCGAAACCGGTTTGCTCTACTACAACTTCCGTTACTACGATCCGGTGAGTGGCCGTTTTGTGCGGGCTGATACGGTACAGAACAATGCGGGTGGGAAGTACCCGTATGCATATGTGGGGGATAGCCCGGAGAACGGGACAGACCCGACGGGGCATAGATATGCGGACGTTGTGACAGACGGTCTGAATTATACAACTACCGCAATTCTTATATTATCTTCAGTATATGGAGGCTTGAGTAGCAATGCACACGTTCAGATAAGGTTTTTCCAGGAGTATATAACAGATCCGAAAAATGCGGATCCAATGGTAAGAAGCTATGTCAACGAGCGTACTCGTCCAAGCACTGTAGACAAGAGGGTAAGAGATGCAGAGGTTACGGTAGAGGAATTCGAAGATTCGGCAAAGAAGTTAGAACTCTACGGTAACGTCTTGCTGGGAGTTGGTGCTCTCGTGGATGGGATTTCGTCGGGACTACAATACTACGATCAGCACAAAAATCAAGGGGTCGGGGCTGCTATCGGCGTTGGTGTTGTCCATGCGCTCCTCTCTACAGCAGGTACTATCATTGGCGCAGCAGCAGGTGAAGACCTTGGTGGGGCGATTGGAACCCTCCTTATCCCTATCCCTGGAGTAGGTACAATCATTGGAGCAACAATTGGAGGAGTGATTGGAGGAGCGGCTGGGGGATACGTTGGTGACCAGCTTGCGAGTGCATGGGAACCCGCGGCTGCGTCGGTGGGAAGTGCGGTTGCGAGTGGATTGGGATCAGCGTCAGCATGGGTAGGCTCATTGTTCTAACTGCCAGATGCGCATGGCAATCACATCTAATTTTTGGAACTGGCTCTACAGGCTGTGTCACGCCAAGCCAGCTTTCAAAACTCTGCTATGCAGATGCGCTCTACAAGCTGCATGAAAAATTAGATGCGATTGCCCTGGCCAGATGCGGTCAAAATTTTCTGTGTTAGCACAAGTATGATATAGTGGAAAAATGACGAGCGGCATGAAGATGAACATGAAGTCTTCGCTTTACTCATTTTTTCAAAATGAAAGGGAACTGTTCTATGGACGAGGATGAAGAATCCCAACTGCTGGATGAGGATGAAGAATCTCAACCGCCGGATGGCTATCAATTTGCATCTATCTTCAAGTATCCGAGGAGGTTACTATACTTTGCAAAGTATCCGCCTGTCCTGATCTCTCTTGGTCTCTATCTGTCCGCTTCCTCGGGCATGATTGGTGGAGGTGTTTTTCGAGGTTTCGCAGGGTGGGGCGTAGTCGTGTTCATCAGCGTTGTATTCTTTTCAATCGATACTGTTCGCGGATTGATCCAGAGAGGAATCTGCCGTTTGCTTGGCTATAGCATCTCCTCATTTTATCCGCTTCTTGATCCCCTGGAGCCTACATTTGCCGCTGCTCCTGGACAGTTTCAATGCCGTCGTGATGCCCTGCTTATTGCTATCGCTCCCCTGAGCCTCTTCTTCCTGCTCGGAATTGCTCTGCTGTTTGTTTTGCCAGAAGTGATCAGCGGCATCCTTGCCTTTGTGCTGATAGTAAATGTTTCAGGAGCAGCCTGGGATATCTATTTCATCGGGTGGCTTTTGAGAAGGCCCAAAGGGACACTGCTGTTTACGGAAACTATCCTACGACTCAGCGTATTTGAACCGGAGTTGAGCGAGGTGTCTTCATGAATGTGCATTCGCCACACTATTTTCCCTGGAAAAGGTGGTAGTCCACTCATAGTGAAACAAAAGGAACAAAACCATGTCTCAAAATGACAACGATATTCTAGCTCACTCACTTAGCATTTTTGGCAAAGGCAGTTTGCAGTGGCTGGCTGCTACATTCCTTCCCAACAATGTCTATCAGCTATCTATAGATGTTGCAACTCATCATCTTCGTGTCATTGCTATAGTGACAGATATTTTAAAGAATGAAGGCGCATTGCTGGAAGTAGAAAATAGAGCTGAAATACTGGTGCCTGACGCTGTAACACTCAAGGCTGTGATAGGCTCTGGCTTCTTGAATATGAATCCTGCTGTTGTCACAGTATGTATTCATCAGACACTCTCTCATCAAACACATATAACGATTCAAGGTGTAGCGAAAGAGGGGTTGATTAAACAGCGTGCAGGTGAAAAAGCTGCCCGTTTCATTGCTCAGCGTATTACTGAAAGTAAAGCTGCCCTCTAGCTTTTTGGCGATTGAGCGGTTAAAAAGATGAGCGATCTTGATATGCCCGATGAGATTTGTTTCTGTGGGCATTCTGGTGATTGATCCATAAGGCCAACGACGGAGAGAAGAATATACCTCATTTTGAGTGCTTTGAGAGGACATAGGAGCGCAACTGTTCGCCCCTATGGTGCAGTTCATCACTCGTCAGGCACCATGCCCACCACCTACAATTTTACCGGGCAACGCCTCGACAGCGAGACAGGTTTGCTCTACTACAACTTCCGCTACTACGACCCGGTGAGTGGCCGTTTTGTGCGGGCTGATACGGTGGATACGAATGCGGGTGGGAAGGACCCGTATGCGTATGTGGGGGATAGCCCGGAGAACAAGGGAGATCCGACGGGGCATGATGGCTCGTGGTGGCAGACAGCATCACTATAACCGCAATCGCGGTCGTCGTAGTCGTCGTAGTTGCAGTGGTGGTGGTTGCCGCTCCGGTAGTTGTGGCGGCTGTAGCGACTGCGGCTGGGGTAGCTGCGACGACGGTGGCCGCGGACGGAGCGGTGGTAGCGGGTGCGGCAGCGACCTCAGCGGTGGTGGGAGCAGTCGCCGAGACGGAGGCGGACAATGTGTTGGCAACCGCAGCCGAGACGTCCGCCGAAACGACCAGTACAGCAACAGAGGCAGTCACAGCGGATACGGCTGGTGATACCAGTGCAAGTACTTCGAGCAGAGGTTCTTGGTCCGTACGAGTACAGCAGTTGCGTACACTCAATCAGGTTGGCAAATCTAGAAATATTGCCATTATGGATTACAACATTGAAGGGGAGTCAGACTCGATTTGGGCTTCCAGCGGCCCTGATTTCAATGGATCAATACCTAAACCAACTGATTCGTACTTTGATGCAACTCCTACAGGAAATAACTTACGTAACGCTGACTCGGAGTATAAGTTGCTTAACTGGCTCGCCCAAAGATTCAACCCGGCAGGTACGCCACAGTCGTACGTTTCAGGAACAGTAGATTTGTATACAGAGCGCCCACCTTGTCTTTCGTGTTTAAATGTTATAAACCTTTATAGACGTATGTTTCCTTGGATCGAACTGAATGTGTTCGATGGTCCGTAGGGAGAAATAAATGGAAGAGGCTAAATCATTGTTGGCATTTGCCGGAGCGCAGTGTGTCGTTGAGCGAGTAAAGGCACATCCCAGAAAACGAGAAGCTATCACGTTAAGTCAACCGGCGATTTTGGCAAGGTGGATACCTGATCATCCCCCGCGCCTTCTGGAAAAAACGCAAACTGTTCACGTTAGCTGGAACGCAATAGCCGTTTCATTTGATGGCGAAATGATAGTGGTCGCGCCCTCAGATGAACAAGTCGAATTCCGTCGTTGGAACGATCTTTCACTCTTGCCAGATGTAAAGTGTCCCATTTCAGAAGAGGCCACATCTCTTGCGTTTTCACCTGATGGACATTGGCTCGCGCTCGCAGATCGGCAGGAGACAATTTATGTGATTGATCGAAAGAATGAATCTGTGACAGCAGAAATTGAAGGCGGCGAAAGAACTTCTGCCCTTCTTTTTAGTCCGGATTCTAACCTTCTTGCCAGTGCCTGTTCATTTCAGGGAGGAGGGCATATCCGTATTGCTCGCATTGACCGGGAAGGACGAGGGATTCCCGTATATGAGTTGGATCGCAGTAATGTTTCTACGCCCCCCAGTACTTTTGTTGATAGCTTAGTAGACCTTGCTTTTAGTCCTGATGGGCAGTGCCTGGCCCTTTTCGAGTCATCGGCGATTTATCATGAGCAGCGGCCTTCCGGCTGGCGTGGGAACATTGTCCTGTACTCTGTAGGAACAGGGATAGTGCAATGGCAGGCATCCATCGATGCGCAAGTGACTGGTGATACACGTTCGCTAGAACAAGTAGGGAATCCTATGGGCTTCTTCACCGAACTCCTTTTTATAAACGAGACAGAAATAGCCTGTGGAGCTTCTCGTGGGTTAGTATTGGTATATGATGTGATCACAGGCAAGTTCAAACGTGGTATTGATCTTCATTGTGATGCATCTGTTCTCTCTCTCTCGCTGGACAAAGACGGTACTATGCTATGGGGAGTACTTAGTGATGGGAAACTCGCGCTGATACCTCTCTAAAGAATGCTCGAGCGCAGTGCAGGAAAGACACTCACTTCGAGCTAAGATAGTAGCAGAGGTAGCGACGACCGATGTGACACCAGAAGCACCCATTCTTCATGAAGGAAAAGGGTTTCCCGCCTGTGGCTCAACTGAAGCTAGGAACGCATATGATACGTGCCGATGGCCGCTACGACGTAATTAACAGTTTGCATATTGTGTCGGGTAGAGAGGTAATATACAATCTAACTGTTGCCCAGGATCACACATACACGGTCGGAGATGGGCAATGGGTAGTACATAACACGGGTAGAGGGTGCGGTTCTACTACCAAATATATTGATCGAAACGGCGTCGCGCAATGGGCACGTATTGACGATGCAAGCGCGGACTTTCTTTAAACTATATTGACCTGTACAAAGGAGAATTCCAATGGTGGCCTTTCAGCATACACCTGCAGATATGCAGAGGTTAGATTACCTGATTTTACGGGATGGTTCTGTTGTTATGTATTTTGGGCTTACCGATTTACAAGCGGCATATGATTGGTTTCATGAACAATCCTATCATATCTATTCTTTCAACTGTGGAAAATGGAAGACCTCAACGGATTTCTATACAGATTTCTATGAAACGACAAGCAAGGCGAGAAATATCTTTGACTGTGGATATAATCTAGATGTATTGAGGGACTGCCTCAGCGGTTTCGATGTTCCTCCCGAATCAGGAGTTGTATTCGTTTTAAAGCATTTCGACAGCTTTGCTCTTCCTGACTTGTCCTATGCTCATACGGTGTTAGATATTTTTGCGGAAATTTCACGTCTGAACTTACTCTTTGGTCAAAGGTTGATTGTCCTTCTCCATTCAGACAATCCAACACTCACATTTCAGCCAATTGGAGCAAGCTATGTACTGTCAGCCAGGTGGAAACCGTAACACCGGGGTCAAGAGAGGCGTCTGTGGTGCAATAGAACAGAAACGTGGGTCAGGAGTGTACGATGCTAACAGACCAGGAATTGGCACATTTGTAAGGAGCATATTTTATGCTAGAAGAAAAACTGTGGGAAGAGACAAGTGAACTGGCTATGCAGGCGCGGAAACTTATCGCTTTATTGACGAAGACTATCGTAAGGGGGTAGAGACGGGAGGTATCAAGATCAAGTTCACAGACTTTTGGAGCCTTTTCGAAAAGATTGGCAATAATCCTGGGTCTGATATCATCGCTGTGGATGAACACCTCGCTTTTGGCATCTGTGTTCGGTCTGGCATCATTATTGGGATTCAAGATTATGACTACATACTGACCACATGGGGATTTGGGGATGAGAACGGTGTAGAGTGAGAAACGCTTTTCATTTTTGGAAAAAGCTCTATAATACATGAGACAAGGCGATATAGCCGGTTGAAATGAATATCTAGAATTGCGGGATGAACTGTAAAAAGTGCGGGGAATAATACTTCTTTGCTCAAGCAGCTAGAGCAAGAGATGCAACAGAGCCAGCAGGAACTACAACAAAACAAACAGGATAATCAGCAAGAACAGCAGGCAATGCAACAGAATAATCAAGAACTTCAACAAAACCAGCAACAAATTCAACAGTTAGAGCAGGACCTGGTGCAGGCGTGGACAACGGGGCGCGAACCGTGGATGAGTACTATGTAGAAGCGATAGTTTGACTTCGATTTGGAAACCATCATGAGGGGGAATAGAAGATGGCAGTTGTATCTCATGAGTAATCACGACAGAACATTGGTTCAGCAGCTGACAGAACACCTGGGGATGCCAACAAAGGTGGAATACGATGAAGATAACCTGATTGCTCTGGCGCTTACTGAGAAAGACAATAGCTTTTGGCTAGCTGAGCTAAAGAATTTTCCTGAATTACGTCGTTTGAGCTTGACAGGCATAAAAGGAATAAAAGATGTATTGGCTCAACTATGGCAACTGAGAAAACTGAAAATACTGAATATAAGAAACACGGATGTGCAAGAGTTGCCTCCCGAACTTGGCAATCTGACACATTTGAAATTTCTTGAGATTGGAGATACTGAATTGAGAGGGTTGCCATCAGAGATCGGGCTACTTGTGGAATTAGAAGCATTGCATGTGTATAATAGTCGTTTGCAAAAGCTTCCTCCCGAACTTGGCAATCTCCAGCAATTGACAACCCTTGTCCTCGCCGGAAATGAATTAGAAGAATTGCCATCCGAAATAGGGGGAATTGAAGCATTAGAAGAATTAGATGTAAATAATAATAATTTACAAACATTACCATCAACTATCGGCAATCTTAGACGCTTAAGAGTTCTTGAGGCAAGTGAAAATCAATTGAGGGAACTACCAGAAGAAGTTGGAGAACTCCAAAAACTGGAAATGTTGCATATAAACGGGAATCATTTACAGGACCTTCCGTCTAGTATGATATATTTGCAATCACTCATGAGTATTGATCTCTCGAAAAATGATTGGAAGCCGTTGCGACTAGAAGAGCTTCCTTTGCCTCCTAAGCTCCTCAACTCGATTTTCCCTGGTAAGGCAAACTTTATCTAGTTGCTTGAACATTGCGAAAAAGTAAAGCAAAACTTCTTTCCTGAATCTTGAAAGGAGAAGACCGGTCATGCTTCCTGAGCCAGAGTACGCGCAGAATATTATCGTGGGTGTATTATTTCACAACACCTTCGTCTGGTACGTTACGGAAAGAGAATATTGGGTGTTAGATCGTATAAAGAACAATCGTGCTATGTTGGAGTCTGGATACGCCCGTCTCATCTCAAAGAATTATGCTGATCGGTTTCACATCGCTGTTCTTGATGAACATACGGCAGAACGCTTTTTATCAGCTATTGCGGATAAGCGCGTACCGGCGAGCGCGTTATCGCAGATGATGCTGGAACGCGAAGCGAGTGATGAAGACGATGATTTGCTGGATTTCGCGCCATGCTTATTGGTGAACATTGATCAGCGGCAATTTTCTTCTCAGTATCCTGAACCGATTCGTTTTGAAAGATATGTTCCAGACGGTTGGACTGGTGCCTATCGGAGCTTTTTGTCGGAAGTGCCAGAAGAGGAAAGATATTGGATCGTTGATGGAAAGGATTTATTCAAAAGCGAGAAGAGTTCCTGAAGCAAATTGAATGATGGAGGAAGTCACTGAAAAAAATACAAGCAGAAGGAACCACATTTGCGTACTGGACACGCGCTGATGGTATTCCGAAAGCAATTGAGATGGGATTGCAGGTAAAGGGCCTGGAACCTTTCATGGCGACCCAATTAGGAACGTGTCCAGAAATACGACTCATTCTGATAAGATTGCTTGATCCGCACGCGGCATCTATGCGTTATCTTTATTGGGACAATGGGCAAGATCTGGATATACTTGATGACAAAGTAGAGCAAGGGAAGTTCACTGACGACGACTTCAAAGATGCCGTAAAGACAGTGTATCAACGAACAGTATGCGCAAACTGCGGCTATACATGGGACACATTAGTAATGCCACCGGAACCCTATTTGGGATCCCCTGGGCTATTTGAGAAAAAGCTCGCAGAAAAGGTGCCAAAGTTGAAAACCTGCTCAAACTGCAACGCATCACTTCGCCAGTTAGTTGTGAAAATATTTTGAGGGTTTATTATTTCGAGTAGGTATATCAGGTATTGTTGACGAATATATGGAAACAGGAGCCCTGGTAAGCGGATTCATCGGTTTAGCCTCTCCGTTGTTTCTTCCTCTTGGATCAGAAATTGGACTTAGTACTCTTTTGATGCTGGGAGTAACTACATTTATTAGTGGGGCAGTTGTGAGTTTCTTTGCGGGCGTCTATCTCATCTTCTTTTCATTTTTGTCGTCAATTGTATAGTAGTTGCCCTGTTTACTGGCTGGCTATAGTATATTTCACAGTGTATAAAGATGATAGACCCGATGAGATCTGTTTCTGCGGGCATTCTGAAGATTGATTTTAAATGGTAAAGTTATACGACATGACCTGAGTCTACCTCACGCCCCACTCCCACAACTCATACGACACCTTTTTATCCAACGGGTGTCCCGCTTGCGTCAAAATAATACTTATCTCGGCGCAGTGGTAGGATTCATGGGAGATGAGGTAGCCGAGGAAGGCTAGCGGGTGGGGCTTGAAATTCTTGATTCTGCGGCGTCCAGCAGGTATTTGTGAATGCGGTTATGAATATTCCAGGTATCTATTACTTGCTCTAAGGTTTGCTCATCCATAGACTCTATCCCTCATCTGAGTATTGCGCTATTGTTTGCTATTGTTTCAGCAATATTTGCATATCCGTCGTCATCTGAGCAGGTGTGACGCTACTATCGAAATAGGTGCGTTCGTGTCCCTGCTTATCTATAATGAAAATAATAGTGGTGTGATTGACGCTATTGGTCTGCGCTGCCTGGGGGGCCGAGTAGACGCTGTAGCTTGACCAGACGGGCGAGAGTTGGGCCTCTGTTCCCATCAGATAGTGCCAGTTGCTGTAACCCAGCAGACCATGTGCTTTCGAGAAGGCGTTGACCGTCGTGGGGGTATCGCCTTTGGGGTCTACGCTGACAGCCACGATAGCTACATGCTGCGCTGAGCTGCCCAGGTTTAACTCGACCTGATGCAGCTTTGAGGCCAACAATGGACATACGTCGGGACAGTGTGTGTAGAGGAACGTGAGAATGACCGGCTCTCCCTTGAATTGCGAGAGCGAGACTTGCTTGCCGTTCTGGTCAACCAGGTGAAAATCAGGCGCTGGCGAACTGCCGAGACTTGTTCCCAGCAGACCTGATGAATCTACCTGTGTATTGGGGTTGGATGACTGCTGGTCGGCTTTTGTGCTGATAACGGCCACAATCACCGCAACCAGAATCGCCAGTGTAATTACTGAAAGACGTGATGCCAATCGCCAGTTCATAATATGTTCCTCTTAATACGGGATAACCCTGTCAATAACCATCACGGCGAAAATCAGGGCAAGGTAACAGTTCGAGTACCAGAACAGGGTGCGTGCCCAGCTTTTCGTCTGGTCGCGCCAGAGTCGTATCGCCATATATAGGAGTATACCACCCAGAACGATTGCTGAAATAAGGTAGAATAAGCCCATCGCGCCCATTGCGAAGAGGATGAGCGTGACGCCAAGCAGCAGCAACGAATAGAGTACGATCTGTTTGCGCGTTTCCTGCTCGCCCATGACCACGGGCAACATGGGAATTTTTGCCTTCTCGTAATCCTTCTGGATTAGCAGCGACAACGCCCAGAAGTGCGGCGGCGTCCAGTAGAAAATGATGGCGAAGAGCCACCACGCGGGTAATGAGAGATTGCCGGTAACAGCGGCCCAGCCGACTAATACGGGAACCGCACCGGCGGCACCACCAATGACGATATTTTGTGCCGAAGTACGTTTCAGGCCAAGCGTGTAGACGAAGACGTAGAACAGGATGGCTGAGCAGGCCAGTGCCGCGCTGAGCAGGTTTACGAAAGCCATCAGGATAATGAACGCTCCAACTCCCAATACAGTACCGAAAATCAGCGCCTGTGTGGGTTGTACTTTACCGGCGGGCAGCGAACGGCGCTGTGTGCGCCCCATAATCTGGTCAATGTCGCGGTCAATATAGCAGTTGATGCTGTTGGCGCTGCCCGCCGCCATTGCACCACCCAATAGCGTTGGTATGATCAGATACCATGGCGGCAGACCGCGATAGGCAATTGCCATGGCTGCCAGGGTAGTGCCAAGCAGCAGAACAGTGACATGGGGCTTCATCAGGTCAACATAGCTATTGATTGTCTGGCGTGTCGGGCTAACTTCCTTCTTAGCGGGGCGTATTTTGCCTTGAGCTTCGCCTTCGCCGTCAATATGTTCATCATATCCATCAGCAGGTTTTGCATGTAGCTGTCGGGCTGCCAGGGCTGCCAGCAATACTAGTGAACCCCATACGGCGGTTGCGAGCGCGAGGTGCAGTCCGGCAACGAACGCAGGCTGATTCAGCAGGACAATCAGTCCGCCGACAATGGATTGTACTACAAAAAGAATTGCTGCCGCGACTGCGACCCATGCTTGACCGGGGGCAACTTTACGTCTTAGCCAGGCCGAAATCAACGTCCAGATGATGACCAGTCCGACCGCCGTTGCGAAAATGCGGTGCAGGACATTAATGTCCGCGAGGTGGTTCACGATGGCCCACGGGGCAGGTGAGCAGATAGGCCAGCCAGGACAGGCCAGCGCTGCGCCGCTACCGACGACATAGGAGCCGCTCAGCATCAGAAAGTAGACCAGGACGGCATTGATCATTGCCAACCGGGCGAATTTGCGTGTTTTCTCGATATGCTCTCGTCTCGGTGCTGCTTGCCCCGCCATGACGGCAACCGTAATAATCAGCGCGAAGATGATTAGCGCGGTCCCCAGGTGGGCCGTAATAATCTCCGGCGGCAATTTCATCAGCACGGTCAACGCGCCCAGCACGATCTGAATGATCAAGAAGATCGGCAGGAGCAAGGTAGGAATCAAGATGCTCCGATTCTTACGCGCCCAGAGGAGAGCGCCCACGAACAACATCACAATCAGGATACTGACAATTGATGCCACGTAGCGGTGAAACTGTTCAAGGAAAATATGATAGCTTCCGTATGCGAAAGCCTTACCGTCGCAGAGCGGCCAGTCAGGACAACTTAAGCCGGAATCGGTGGCGCGTACTGTACCACCAAGCGCGATCAGAAAATATGTAACGACAACCGCTATCCAGGCAACGCGGCGAATAAATTTCATATAAAGCCCTTTCAGTAGATAGTTTGACATCCCCTATTGTCATTGACTTCCCTGATAGGTTCCTTGCAAGCCATGCTCCTTACCTTACAATTGCCTGAACGTACTCTCATTATACAAGAAGAGGCGTTCCTGTATAATCCCTCATGTAATCTTATGCGAATTTCTGTTACAATGTATAAGGCAGATGTGCGACATAAAGGAGGAAATAGCAATGTCTCTTGAAGAGCTTTTACAGGCTAAACGTGAAGACATTCTGCGTACTGCGAATAAGTATGGAGCTTATAATGTACGGGTCTTCGGCTCAGTTGCACGAGGCGAAGCTGATGCTAGAAGCGATATTGACTTGTTGGTAGACATGGAGAAAGGGCGCAGCTTGCTCGATCTTGGAGGGCTTCTGGTAGACTTGCAAGATATGCTTGGCTGCGACGTAGACATTGTGACAGAACAAGGATTACGTGAACGTATTAGAGAGCGTGTTCTAAAAGAGGCGGTTGCATTGTGAGAGATGTGCCGGAACGTTTGCGTGATATACAGGAGGCAATTGAACGAATCACAAAGTATACTGTCCAGGGGCGAGAACTGTTTGATCAGAATGAATTGGTGCAAACGTGGGTAGTTCACCACCTGGAAATTATTGGCGAGGCGGCACGTTCAATTCCACAAGACTTCAAGTTTCTCCATCCAGAGATACCGTGGAAACAAATTAGCGGCATGCGAAACATTCTTGTTCATGTGTATTTCGGCATTGATAAAGATATTGTGTGGGCAGTTGTTGAACGGGATTTACCAGTACTGAGAGTCGGTGTTCAGGCTATTTTGGAAATGGGGGAGTGAAGTCAATTGAGCGTGGCTGTCATATTCAGGTGCTTGTAAGGTACACTTGATAAACTGCAAGCTGAATGTCAGGTAGCGTTGCTACATTACAATCGTATCATGGAAAGAGTATCACATATTTGTGAGGGAATGCATTTCCATCATTCAATACTTGTTTAGGAGTTGAGAAGTGAGGATGCCATTATTTCGCGGGATGAAACGACCGGCCCAGATGGTCTCGCTCGTCATTTTGTCCTCGCTCTTTTTTGCAGCATGCGACTCACCCACCATATTGGACCCTAAGGGAACCGTTGCTCATCAGGAGTCGGATCTGTTCTGGATTATGCTAGTGCTTGCCACATTTGTATTTGTGGTAGTGGAAGCCTGGCTTATTTTTGCCATTGTGCGCTATCGAGCGCGACCCAACACGCCGGAGCCAAAACAGATTCACGGCAATAATACTGTTGAAATTATGTGGACAATTGCTCCTGCTATCGTTCTCTTTATTCTGCTGGGGTTCACCATTAAAACGATGTTCGCGCTGGCGCAGCCAGCGTCGCCCAACACGATTGAGGTGCAGGCGATAGGTCACCAGTGGTGGTGGGAGTTCCACTATGTCAAGTACAACGTCACTACCGCGGACTCGCTCTATGTGCCACCCGGTACAGTAGTGCAGGTTGACCTCGTGTCGGATAACGTCATCCACAGCTTCTGGGTACCCCAGCTTACTGGTAAGACCGATGTTATCCCTGGTCACGACAATCGTCTGTGGTTCTCGGCTGATACCCCTGGCATCTATCGCGGTGAATGCGCCGAATACTGCGGTACGCAGCACGCGCACATGGATTTCGATGTCGTGGCCCTTAACAGCAGTGCCCAGTTCGATACCTGGATCAGTGGTCAGCAGCAACTGGCGGCTAACCCGGCATCAGGTAGCCTTGCGGCACAAGGTCAGGCGATTTTTAAGGGTGCTGGCGGTTGCACTGCCTGTCACGGTATTGTCGGTGTGGATATTGCGAACTGGAATTCCACGAAGACGACCAGTGGTTTGCCCATCTCAGGTCTAGTTGGTCCCAACTTGACGCACTTTGGCGGTCGCCATCTCATTGCTGGTGGTGTATTAGCTACCACAAACAGTGGGCCTGGCGCGAACTGGTCAAATGACCCAGCCTGTCAAATTGTCAATAATCAGGTGAGAGATCCCAATAACTGCGGGCTATATCAGTGGCTGTTGAATCCACAGAATGTGAAGCCGGGCAATGACATGAACATTGGACCGCTTACACCGGCGCAGATCAATCAACTGATCGCCTATCTGCAAAGTTTACAATAACGTTTATTCGTAGGGACCGATTTATCGCGTCCATATGTCCATATATCTCGTTCGTGTTCCTGTAAGCGAGACTGGATAGTTGGAGGAATTGCCAATGGCAACTCGCACAGTCGTTGAGGGCGACATCCTTATACAAGAGCGTCGCAAGAGTCTCGGCGAAACGTATGTCGGTAGGTGGTTGATGACGACCGATCACAAGATGATCGGGATTATGTACATCGTCACGGCCTTTTTCTTCTTTCTGGTTGGTGGCCTGGAGGCGCTCCTGATTCGTACACAGTTGGCGGTGCCAAACGGAAAGGTACTGTCGCCTGAGCAGTATAATCAGGTCTTTACTATGCACGGTGTGACGATGATCTTCCTTTTCGTTATGCCCATGCTAACCGGCTTCGGTAACTATATTGTGCCGTTGATGATCGGTGCGCGTGATATGGCTTTCCCACGCCTGAATGCTTTCGGGTTCTGGATCGTCCTGTTCGGCGGCGTATTTCTGGAGTCAAGCTTCCTGTTCGGCAGCGCTCCCAATGGTGGTTGGTTCAACTACGCGCCATTGAACGAAGTAATGGCAGGTTGTGGCAATGCCGTTCAGTGTGCTGCTGGTATGAACGAGGATTTCTGGGTACTCGGTATTCTGCTGCTCGGTATCTCGTCCATCTCCGGTGCTTTGAATTTTGTAGTGACTATCCTCAAGATGCGTGCGCCGGGTATGACGATTAACCGTATGCCGCTCTTCACGTGGATGACGCTGGTCACATCGTTCTTATTACTATTTGCCATCCCCAGCCTGACCGCAGCCAGTGGTCTGCTGTTGCTGGACCGCCATCTGGGAACGCACTTTTACCAGTATGCATTTGGTGGTGATCCCTTGCTCTGGCAGCACCTGTTCTGGTCGTTTGGTCACCCGGAGGTATATATTCTCATCCTGCCGGTTTTCGGTATGATATCGGAGATATTGCCTGTCTTCTCGCGCAAGCCAATTTTTGGCTATACCTTTATCGCGTGGTCGGGTGTTGCTATCGGCTTCCTGAGCTTTACTGTATGGGCGCACCACATGTTTGCAGTCGGTTTGCCGCCCATCGCGCAGGCATTTTTTGCCACCAGTACTACGCTGATCGCTATTCCGACAGCCGTGAAGATTTTCAACTGGTTGGCGACGGTTACCGGCGGCAAGTTGCATTTCACCGTGGCAATGATGTTCGCGCTCGGTTTCGTGGGTATGTTCCTGATCGGCGGTATTGATGGGGTCTCGCTGGCGGTTGTCCCATTCGACTATCAGGTGACGGATAGCTATTACGTCGTATCCCACCTGCATTATGTGCTGTTCGGTGGCTCGGTTTTCGGTATCTTTGGCGGTATCTACTACTGGTTCCCCAAGATGACGGGCAAGCTGCTCAACGAGCGCCTGGGGCAGGCGCAATTCTGGTTGATGCTGGTTGGTGCGAACCTGACCTTCTTCCCCATGCATATTCTGGGCTTGCTTGGTATGCCGCGCCGTATCTACACCTACCCGGATAACCTGGGCTGGAATCAGTTGAACCTGATGGAGACTGTTGGTGCATTCATCATCGCAACCGCGATCATGGTCTTCCTCTGGAATTTCATCGTTACGTTGCGTAGTGGCAAAGCGGCGGGCAGCGATCCGTGGGATGCCTTTACGCTTGAATGGGACACGACTTCGCCGCCGCCACATTATAACTTCGCGGATATTCCCGTTGTGCGCAGTCGCCGTCCATTCTATGACAAGAAAAATCCTGAGATCGCTGACTGGAAGACGGCCACGCATTGATGGCAACAAGTTGGGCTAGATATCGGAGAAGGTGAACGAAATTATGCCTGAAGAGCAAGCGCAAGGTCAACAGACGATTGAAAAAGCAGAAAAGGCAGAGACTATAGAAAAGGTAGACAAGATGCAAGAACCCCAGGAGTCTGAGAAGAAGAGAGTTGTGCGTCCGATGAAAGCGGCACCTGAGCAAGCGCTCAGTGCCGGTGCCAATCGCAGCTACTGGCCTTTTGCTCTTGCCTTTATGATCAGTATCTCGTTGATGGGAGTTGTCATCTATCCGATCGTCTTTTTCATAGGTCTGGCCCTGACTGTTGTGATCATCATTGCCTGGGGCGTTGAACGCAGATAATGGTATGGTGTAAGGCACAAGCCAAACGCTATAAGACGGTTGGCTTGTACCATAGATATAGGGAGAACAGAGTATGAGCATCGCTCATGGCGAGCCACCCGTTGGCGCTGCTGTTGAACATAAGATAGAGGGACGGAGCCTCGGCTGGTGGGGCATGATTTTTTTCATTGCTTCGGAGGCATTGATCTTCGCCAACCTCATTGCGGCATTTCTCTATCTCGAAATTCGCAATCCTACTGCATGGGTATTGCCGACAGGTGGGCATCTGGACTACATCTACCCGTTGATCAATACGTTCATTCTGCTGGCGAGCAGTATTCCGGTACGTATCGCCGGTGCTGGCATCGCGAAAGGGAATCGGCGCAACCTGATATTTGGTCTCGCAGGAACGATTATTTTGGGTTCGATATTCCTGGGTGGTCAGATTTATGAGTATTCCGGCCTTTTTGGTATCGGTTTTAACCCGCAATATAAAGTCTTCGGTTCGGCGTTCTTTACGCTAACCGGTTTCCACGGTCTGCACGTCACCGTCGGTGTTATTTTCTTGCTGATCATGCTTATTCGCTCTATCCGTGGCGATTTTACGCCACAGAAGCACTTCGGAGTCGAAGCGGCTGAAATGTACTGGCACTTCGTTGACCTTGTGTGGGTCGTTGTATTCAGCACCGTCTACCTGTTGCCGCTGATTCGCGGTTAGTAGGGGTGTAATTCAGAGGGTCTGAAAAATCCTTACCCGTTTTTTGCCACATTGCTATCTTAATGTCACAAACGTATCACGCGAACAAAAAAGAATGTGGTAGAATAACAGGGTAAGGATTTTTTTATGTAAAGCGTTCGTCCGGTCAGTGGCACACTCCTGTACTATTTGGGCAATGCGCGAGATTAGAAAGGTCGGAGCAGCATGAAAGATACAACACACAGAAGTGCGACTGCAATTGTAGTTACTCCAGAGAATTTTCGCCGATTAAAGAAACGAACGAATGCACGCTGCTCAATTTGCAATCATCGCACCTGGTTCGATGCAGTACCCGTGATGGAGCCTGAAGGTGTGCCGGGGCCGCGCCTCTCGTGGATACTGTGTAATACCTGCTATCAGGCATTGCTGATCGAAATGCGCCGCTCGCCTATTCGCACTCACCTGCGCTTACGCATCTCCATTGGTCTTGTTGCTTCGGAACGCTGGCACAAAGCGTATCCCACGGCTTTGCGGACTGTTATCAGTGACCGCCGTTTGATTGTATTCATGGCCTGTGGTTTCATTGTCGCCATGTTGCTCCACCTCGTGCTCATCGTCATGATTGCCTACATCGCAAAGTAATTGATTGAAGAGCGGGATGGAATACCATGGCAATACCGTATTTCGCTGCGCGAAATACGGTATTGCCATGGTATTCCATCCCGCTCTTCTTAAACCTTGACCGGTTTGTTAGAATATGAATAGCCACGCAAACTTGAACAGATATGAAAGGTCTCCCAATGAACGATGCTGATGCAATGCTAGCGACTCTCGCACGAGAATACAGTGTTCTCGCAGGTGTCGCTGCCAACATGAGCAGCGGCTTTATTTTATTTAACCAGCACGAACATGTCACGTATTTTAATACTAGCGCTTTGCGTTTGCTTGGCATCAGTAGTCGTATGGTTGTAGAGCAACCCAAATTTGATTTACCCGGCCAGTTACTCACGCTTGCCGCCGACCCTGACAGCGTAGAGTCTACGCTGAATACTGCCTGGCGGCATACCGAAGAAGAAACGTCAATGGATGTCGCGTTGGCTGATGCGGCGGTGCGCTGGTTGCGCGTGCATTTTTTCCCTGTGCGTGATACTGCTGGCTCTCTTCTGGGACGGGGCGTATTGCTTGATGATATCACGCTTGAACGCTCATCCATTGAGACGCGCAGCGAAACGCTGGCGCTGGCTGCCCATGAACTGAAAACGCCGATTGCAATCATCAAAGGCTGTGCGACCACGTTGCTGGGAAACTCTTTGCGCTGGGACCCTAATATGTTGCGTGAAATGTTGCAGATGATTGATACGCAGGCAGACCGCCTCTACGAGGTTCTCAACACGTTGCTCGACGTGTGGCGGCTCGACTCAGGGACGCAGATGTTACGCCTGTCGGAGGTACATCCTGCTGATTTGCTTGTGCAGATTGTTGAACGCTGGCAGAAAAACGATCCTCATCATCGTTTCTCGCTCACGCTTCCTGATGTGGTTCCCATGCTCGTTTGTGACGCCGCTCGCTTCGAGCAGATTATGAACGCTTTGCTCAATAATGCCGTCAAATATTCGCCCGATGGCAGCACTATTACCGTGCGCCTGGAAAGCAACGATTTTGAGGTACGCATGAGCGTTGCTGACGAAGGTATCGGCATCGAGTCGGAACACCTCGATCGCATCTTTGATCGTTTCTATCGTGTGCAACAGGAAGATACTCCCGGCAGCAGCGGATTGGGTTTGGCGGTCGCCCGTGCCACTATTGAAGCGCATGGCGGTAAGATTTGGGCTGACTCTCCCGGCACCGGGCAAGGCACGACCATCTATTTTACCTTGCCGTTTGTGCCGCACAATGCCGCAATGCTGGTTAAACAGGCACAGGCCACCTCAATCACCGGTTCACTGATACAGCCAACTGTTCGCTCGACTGGCCCACTGCGCCAGAGCCAGCGACGGCAGGTGCTGATTGGCGAGGGCGATGCACGTATGTTGCGCTATTTGCGGGCCAACCTGGAGGAGCATCATTATCGTGTGCAGACGGTCAGCAGTGGCTCGCAATTTTTGCGCCAGCTCGACCTGGAAGACTTCGACCTGATTATACTCTCGACACGTCTGATGGACATGAGCGGTATAGAGTTGTTGCAACGCTTGCGTGAGTTCTCGCAGACGCCGGTAATTATGCTTTGCGATGATTGTGCTGAGGACGAGCGTGTACAACTTTTTGATCTGGGTACCGACGACCTTGTCGTGAAACCTTTCGGCATGAAGGAGTTACTGGCACGAATGCGTGCGCTCCTGCGTCGTCAACCGATTCTGCCGGAGCAAGCTACAAGTCAGGCTATCTTTACTACCGGCGACCTTATCATTGATTATGCCCAGCACCAGGTGTTGTTGCACGGACGGCCTGTTCACCTGAGTAAGCGGGAGTATAAGTTGCTGAGTACGCTGGCACGCAACGTTGGCATGGTATTAACGCATGAAGTGTTGTTAGAAAGAGTATGGGGGCCGGAATATGACCGCGAAGTTGGTTTTATCTGGGTCTATATTAGCCGCTTGCGTCGCAAGTTAGAGGCAGACCCACGCAACCCGCGCTATATTCTCACTATCCCCGATGTTGGCTATAAACTGGCAAAAATGTAACCCGGTTTTTGCCGAAAGGGACGACCATGCGTCACGTCCACTTCCATGCTGTATTCGCCTCGATGGCAAGCCCAACGATAGCGACCACAAGGGTCGCCACTACTATGACACGTTTGCGGCATCATAGTAGTGGCGATCTTTGTGGTCGCTATCGTTGGTCATTCATATATGTTATATCGCTTGGTTGTCTGCTCGCCGTTCAGCTAGCTGCCTGTGCTTCCTCTGCTCCAAAAAACATCCCTGCATTACAGCATACACCTCTGGAGAGTATTACCTCTGTCGCGTGGTCGCCGGATGGCAAACGCATTGCCTCCGCGGGTTATGATAAGACGGTGCAAATACGTGACGCGACAACGGGTAAGCTGCTATTGACCTATCGCGGTCATTCCAACTGGATAACGTCACTGGCGTGGTCGCCGGATGGTACTCGTATCGCTTCTGCCAGTTTTGATAAGACGGTGCAGGTCTGGAATGCCTTGACAGGCGAGCGGCTGTTGACCTATCGCGGGCATGGAGCCGTAGTGACAGCTGTTGCGTGGTCGCCGGATGGCACGCGTATCGCTTCAGCAGGATATGATAAGACGGTGCAAGTCTGGGATGCTTTGACAGGTGAGCGCTTCGTCACCTATACTGGACATTCTAACTGGGTGACATCGCTGGCCTGGTCACGTGATGGTCGTCGTATCGCTTCCGCTGGATTGGATGATACTGTGCAGGAATGGGATGCCTATACCGGACAGCACCTGCTCACCTATCGGGGCCATTTAAGCGAGGTGACGTCAGTGGCCTGGTCGCCCGATGATATATATATTGCATCGGCCAGTTTTGATAAGTCGGTGCAGGTCTGGAATGCTAATAGTGGGAAGTCGCTTATCATCTACCTGGGTCATAATGCCTGGGTTAATGCAGTCACCTGGTCGCCTGACGGCAAATACATTGCTTCAGCAGGAACAGACAAGACCGCGCAGGTATGGGTCAGTGATACGGGAAAATTGGTCAAAACCTACCGTGGTCATCACAGCGAGGTATTAACGCTCGCGTGGTCTCCCAATGGGCAGCGTATTGCCTCGGCGGGTGACGATGGCGTTGTGCAAGTCTGGGATGCCTGAATCATGCCCATTCAGGCTTTTGTAAGGAATGGAACTCGTTTCGTAACGTAATAGTAATGGAGAGTCAGTACTCTTGTCACAGATACAGGATTTATGACAGGGGTGTTACCATGTCGCACGGAACAAAACCAACTATTCTCCTCATAGAAGCAGACAGGTCACTGCGGCGATTAATCGCGCTTGGCCTGGAGTACCGCGGTATGCAAATCGTTGAGGCCGATTCCCCAATGCAGTTGAATATTTCTGAAGGACAGTTGCCGGAGTTACTTGTACTGGATATTGATAGCGGCATCAATAGCGATTGGTCGTTGTTGGAGTCGGTCTATGCATTACCTGAGCTTTCGACTATCCCCATCGTCGTGCTGACCTGGGAAGTGCTGGTACCCGCTGGAATGGGCGAGGACTTTGTGGGAGAGCGCGTCACCCCGTGTACCAAGCCCTTTGATGCTCGTTCACTCTATGCGACAGTAGAGCAACTGTTGGCAACAGATGATGTGCAAACGACGGGGCAGATGTATGCAGAGCGTGAGGCATTTTCAACAGGCCGCACTGTCTCTACTTCTTCAAGTATCTCGCCTTTGCTCACTGCCGCCGGTCTATTGCTGGCGTTCATTGGTTTGATGGGACAGCTTTCTCTTATCATCATTGGTTTGCTCATTGTTCTGGTGTCCTTGCTCTGGTGGACGTTGGGCAAAAAGCCAGAACAAGCCGCGTTGCCAGTATAGAAGGATAAAGACGACAAAAGACCTGCCCGCCGCAGCGCGGCGGGCAGGTCTTTTGTCGTCTTTATCCTGCTCCTCAATTTGAATATTCAGGTTATTGTAAGGTAGATATCTGGAACTGCAAGCCTATGAAAAGGCTGGAGCAGCATAATCAATCTGATATTACTCGATGACTGAGGATAGCAGCGATTATGGAGACAAACGATAATTTGACCGGCAATGCAGAACACTCACTGGTTGAAAGACCTGCTAGAAAACCGAATAGCCATCCCAGGAGGCGTATCATAATATTTATTGCCGTGACTCTGTTGAATCTTGGTCTGCTGGGTCTGCTGGTGTGGGCTTTAATAACGCCGTCACAGCATGGGGGGCAGGGGCAAGCTAATTCAGATGTTTCGGTGGGTGGTAATGCGCTGGTGGGTCATGCCGCGCCCGATTTTGCGCTTAGTACGTTGAGCGAGAATAGTGCTGCTTCAGTGCTGCATTTGAGCAATTTCAAGGGTAAGCCAGTCGTCTTGAATTTCTGGGCATCGTGGTGTGGGCCTTGCCAGGATGAGGCACCATTTTTGCATACGGCGTGGCAACAGGTACACAACAATGGCGTGGTACTTATTGGCGTAGATAACAATGACACAGCGGTGGATGGGCGTATTTTCCTGCACAAATATAACATTTCCTATCCCAATGTCATAGATGCCAACGGAGTGACCGCTATAAACTATGGAGTGACCGCGAATCCCGAAACGTTTTTCATCAATCGCCAGGGTATAGTGGTTGCGTGGATAGCAGGTCCACTTACGTCCACGACGTTTCAGAGCAATCTACAAAAGATTACCGGGTAATACAGGGTAAACAGGATAGGACATGATAGGATTTAGCCTGATAGTGCGGGCGGCGCATACAATTGCGGCGGCGGCCTGGGTGGGTGGCAACATCATGTATCTTGTCGCCGTGATTCCTGCATTGCGCGTCGCCAGTCCATCACCGGAAGTGGCAGCGATAGCCGGGCAGATAGCGGCGCTATTCCGGCGTATGGTGAATATCTGTATGGGAGTGTTGCTGCTGACTGGAGGCTACCTGCTGTTTGATCGGTTGACGCAGACGACGGTGGGATTATCCTATGTGATTGTGTTAGTATTAAAGGTAGCGGCAGCCATTGCTATGTTTGTACTGGCGCTCTATCTTGGGCAGAGTAATATAAGAAGGCTGGCGAAACGTTCGACGCGCCTCTCGAGGGCTGCACCGCAACTGATGTTAGCCCTGGGCATACTGGTATTTGTACTGGGTGCGCTCCTCAATACATTGTTTGAGGCAAGCATCGCGCCCCATTAATTGGAGGTTGTATAGTGCAGCCCATTTTGACTGCGCCGGGTGAAGAGAAAATTTCGCGGCGCCCGCGCAAACGACTGCCACTGAGTTTTATTATTGGCGGCGTGGCTATTTTGACGGCGGTTATCTATCTCGTGTATGCGAATACGCAGTCCAGTGCCGTCTATTATATGACCGTCACTGAATTGCAGCATTGCACTACTTGCACGACGCAATCGGTGCGAGTTGCTGGCATCGTGCGCCCCGGCTCAATTTCGCGTAACGATCAGAAAAACGAGTTGAAATTTGTGATTACCGAAGGGAGCCAGGCGCTACCCGTTACCTATACTGGCGGCGTGGTACCCGATATTTTTGGTGCTGGCATTCAGGTCGTGGTCGAGGGTTATTATACGGGCAGTGGCCCGTTCAAGGCTACCACGCTGCTCGCCAAGTGTCCCTCAAAATTCACGGCGGCAACGCCATCGCCATAAGTTAAGAAGGAATAATCGTGCATTTTTCCGATGTAGGCAGTATTGCTCTCTATTTGGGCCTGGGTTTTGCTCTATATACCGTGGTCGTGTCCGTACTGGGCGCGGTGCGCAACAATACGGCGCTGGTTGCCAGTGGACGACGCGGTGTGCTGGTTGTTGCCTTCTTTTTATTGCTGGCTTCGGCATCGCTGGTTGCCTCATTTCTTGTGCATGACTACGGCGTGAGTTATGTCGCGGAACAATCGAATAATGCCATGCCGTTGTACTACATCGCCGCCGCGTTCTACGGCGGGCAGGAAGGCTCGTTGCTCTACTGGGCGTTGATGCTCTCCATCTTCTCCGCTATTTTCGCGCTCACAGCCAAACGCGCACCTGCTGTGCTGGTGCCATATGTATGCGCCACGTTGATGAGCATTGAGCTATTCTTTTTAATTGTGCTATCAACGGTCTCCAGCCCGTTCGTGCGTGTACCCAATCCATTGCCCGATGGGCGAGGTTTGAACCCGCTCTTGATGGACCCCGGTATGCTGGTACACCCGCCCGCGCTGTTGATGGGCTACATGAGTTTTTCGGTGCCATTTGCTTTCGCGGTTGCCGCCATGATTACCGGCAAAATCGATAGTGGCTGGCTGCATTCCATTCGCCGTTGGACGTTGGCTGCGTGGTCAATTCAGACGACAGGTTTGATACTGGGTGCGTGGTGGGCGTATCATGTCCTGGGTTGGGGCGGCTACTGGGGTTGGGACCCCGTAGAGAATGCTGCCCTGTTGCCGTGGTTGACGGCGACCGCCTTTCTGCACTCCTCGATGGTGCAGGAGCGACGTGGTATGCTCAAGGTTTGGAACCTGGGTTTAGTTGTTGCCTCGTTCGCACTCTCTATCTTTGGCACGTTTGAGGTGCGCAGCGGCATCATCAGTTCCGTGCATTCCTTCGCCTATTCGGATATTGGCTCGTACTTCCTGGCTTTCTTGATAATCATCATTATTTTCAGTAGCGGACTGTTCGTTTTCCGGCTGCCAAAGTTGCATGCCGAGCAAGAATTTGACTCGGTTGTCTCGCGTGAAGGCGTCTTTCTGCTCAACAATCTCCTGCTGGTGGGTATTGCCTTTGCCACACTGTGGGGGACTATTTTCCCTATTATTTCTGAGGCGACGAGCAGCCAGACTATCGCGGTTGGCGCTCCATTCTATGAGCATGTCAATGGGCCGTTGTTCGCGGTGCTGATACTGGCGATGGGCGTTGGGCCACTGCTGGCATGGCGGCGCACCTCTAAGCATGTTCTGTGGCGCAATCTGGGAGTTCCAGCGCTGGCGGCGGCCATCTGTGCTATCATCCTGCCGCTTGTGGGTGTGCGCGACATTGCCGCCAATATCGGTTTTGCTGTCTGTTCGTTCACTGCCGCCGCCATTCTCTATGAGCTATGGCGTGGTATGCGCGTGCGTCACCGTCATGGCGAAGCCTATCCAGTTGCTCTGTTCATGCTCGTCAAACGTTACCGGCAGCGCTACGGCGGCTATCTTGTTCACCTGGGTTTAGTGGCGCTGGCGGTCGGCGTGATCGGCTCAAACTTCTTCCAACTGGAACAGGACGCCACGCTAAAGCCAGGACAGGACATGACTATTGGTGGCTATCAACTGACGTTTCTGGGGAATTTTTACGAGAATGGCCCAGGTACGCAGACAGTCAATGCCATTGTGCAGGTCTGGCATGGTGGGCAACTTCAGGGCTATATCTACCCTGGTCGCACCTATTATGCAAACTTTGCCAACCAGCCCGCCAGCCATATCTCGATTCAAACCTTTGATCTGACCGACTTGTACGTCTACTTGAATGACTGGAACGGTACGACGCAGGCCACGCTCAACGTCTTCGTTAATCCACTCGTGCCGCTCGTCTGGCTCGGCGGTGTCATTATGCTGCTGGGCGGCATCGTCTGCTGGTGGCCCGAACGTCGCAAAGTGCCACGCAAACGACGAGCAACTGTAATCGAAACACCGCCCGCGAGTATCCAGCCGAAGGAGGTACCCGTTTGATGCAGAAACGCTACCTGCTTACCACGCTGGCGATTGTCGCAATCGTAGGAGCCATCTGGTCATATGTATTGCTTACCACACCTCCACAGCAGACGCTTGATCAGCAAGTGCGCGATGTCGGCTTACAATTGAAATGTCTCACCTGTCAGGGCGAAAATGTTGCTGACTCGCCTTCTGTTTTTGCCGGTGAGTCGCGCACTGTCATTCGCGAGCAGTTGCAATCCGGCAAATCGGAGCAGCAGGTGGTTCAATATTTCGTCTCGCGCTACGGAGATAGAATTCTGTTATCGCCACAGTGGCACGGTGTCCAACTGCTGGCATGGCTGGTACCCATTGGTATGCTGCTACTTGGTCTCATCCTGGCCTACGCGACCTTGCGTACCTGGCGTGTGCAATCTGCGGAAGTTGTCGAGCAGGATGCAGGACGGGCGAAAATAGAAGACGCCGATCTGGAACGCTACCGTGAACAACTCGAACGCGAACTGTCCGCTGAAGACCCATTGTTCGCGCAGCATGAAACGGGGGCGTATTGATGCCATTTCCCGCATTACTGATCGCATGTGGCTTGAGTCTGCTCGCCCTTGCCTACGTCCTCTACCCGCTCTATCGCGATAGGCTGGCAAAACCCGCTCTCGCTTCACAGTTGCCAAAAGATATACAATCATCGGCCTCGGATAGCGAGCAAGCCGCCCGTCTCTCCTTACAAGAGGTTGAGCTAGACTATCAGCTTGGCAACATCGCCGAAGCCGATTATCGTTCCTTACGCGAACGCTACATACACCGGGCCATTCGCGCCATGAAGTTACGCCATGCTAATACGTCAGATGGGCAACCTGAACTCGAGTATGAGCAAGCTACGCCGGAACAGGATGCAGATATTGACGCACTTATAGAAGAGCAATTGCGCAGGATGCGAGAGCAACGTGGAGATGAAGGCGGTAATGAGGATAACGATGATGAATGATAGCAAGACCACCAGGTGGATGGCGAGCAGAGGGGATATGGCGAGCAGAGGGGATATGGCGAGCAGAGGGGATATGGCGAGCAGAGGGGATATGGCGAGCAGAGGGGATATGGCGACCACAAGGGTCGCCACTACAATGACACGTTTTCATGCGTCACGTAGTGACGCCCCGCCGTATCATTGTAGTGGCGACCCTTGTGGTCGCCATGTCCTCCCTGGTCGCCATGCCCTCCCTGGTCGCCATGCCCTCCCTGGTCGCCATGTCCTCCCTGGTCGCCATGTCCTCCCTGGTCGCCATGCAGTCCCTGGTCGTTATTGGTCGCATACGCTCATTTGCATGTTCACAATATTCGTACTCTCTCTCATTGTATTATTCGTTCCTTTTACCGCGCACGCCGCTACTGGTGGCAACGGACGTATTTATGGTCAATTGTTGGATGGCAGCAAGAGCAATTCGCCTCTTGCGGGGCAGAGTGTGACGTTGCAGATGGCGCAGAATGGTACTGCGCAAGACCTGAAGAGTGCAAAAACGGATGGGCAAGGTAATTTTTCCTTTACCGGTCTTGCAACTGATAAAAGCATAAACTATGCCGTCTATCTGCTCTATCAGGGGGCGCAATATAATACGAAACTGATAGACCTCAGTGCAAAGCCCGCGCAACAGGACAATTTAACGGTCTATGATGCGACGACAAGCACGAAGAAAATTGCTGTGTTGTCTGACTCTATCTTGCTGCACACGCCGGACGCGCAAAAGGGCATCGTGACGGTTTCCGAATTGTATGTTTTCAACAATCTTGATAACCATACCTATGTTGGATCGTTGAATGCCAGTAGTGGCATGCCCAATGCGCTGCGTTTCGCGCTGCCGCATACTGCTCGTAATGTCTCGCTGAGTACTGGTTTTGATGGCTATCAATCGGTGCAAGTAAACAGTGGATTTGCCAGCAACGCGGCGGTGCCGCCGGGCATTTCGCAGTTTGCGTTCACCTTCGATATGCCCTATAGCGAGTCCAGCTACGATTTTGATTACCTTGTGGTCTATCCAACCGTGCAATTGTCGCTGTACGTGCCGACAGAGCTACATGCCAGTTCGGATACGCTAGCCTCGCAAGGTATCGTTACCGCCGATCAGCGCCCGTACCAACTGTTACATGCAACTACGCTCAGTCCCGGCAAAGAGGTGCATGCGCAGCTAGAAGGTTTGCCGGTTGTATTGCCCACTGTCAGCACATCATCCAGCAGCAACACAAATATGCTCTGGCTCGTCGCCGCCCTTATCGTGATGGCGCTTATCATCTTACTCACATGGTCTATCTATCGTTCTCGTCATCGTGCTGTACCAGCAGCAACAGCGAAAAATAATGGTAAGGTGCAAGGGCAGTCTGAACAGGCTGCAACGTCCACAAAGAAAGCGAAAGTTGCACCAGTGGTGGTAGAGAAGACAGTAAAGGAAATATCCGAGCGGCAAGAGCTGTTGCTTCAGGCATTGCTCGACCTGGATAGCGCCTATGAAGCGGGCAAGCTATCCAAATCAGTCTACCAGGAGCGTCGTGCAAAGACTAAAGCAAAATTGCGCACACTACTGGCAAGCGAAAAGGAACCGGCCAAAAGGAGCGTGTAGGGGTCCGATTTATCGCACCCCCTGGCACAAGCCGCAGCAATGTGCCAGTTTCACCAGTTGCCACAGTAAATTATCAATCGCATTATTACATCAATAAAAGGGTCATCATGAACGGTCTCTCCCTTGAGGTACGGGGATTAAAAAAAAGCTTTGGTTTCAAGCCCATCTTGCGTGGTGTCAATCTGGATGTGAGCGCGGGTGAGCGTGTTGCCTTGCTGGGCGCGAATGGCGCGGGTAAAACCACGCTGCTGCGCATTCTCGCTGTATTGAGTAGCCCAACGGCAGGAACCGTGTGCTTGAATGGCCTGGATATTGAACGGGATGCGCAGCAGATACGGCGTCTCGTTGGCTTTGTGGCGCACACGCCCTACCTGTATGACGAGTTGTCAGCACTGGAAAACCTGCACTTTTTTGGCAAGATGTATTCCGTCAAGGATGCTAAAGAGCGTACACGCCAGCTACTATTGCGTGTAGGATTGGAGAAACGTGCCAACGAGCGTGTGCATACGTTGTCACGCGGACAGGTGCAGCGTCTCTCACTGGCGAGGGCGCTGTTGCATGCGCCACAGCTACTATTGCTTGACGAACCCGATACAGGACTTGACCAGGAGGGTAATGAACTGCTGGCGGATATTCTGTCTGAGCATGTCAGGCAGGGCGGCGCGGTGTTATTCACCACGCACCAACTTGAGCGGGCGCTGGTATTAAGTGATACTATCCTCATGCTGAGTGGGGGGCGTATCGCCTCGCGGCAGGCAACAACGGGGTTGGCGTTAGATACGATGCGCCAACAATATCATGAGGTGTTGCAATAACGATGATTTTTCTCGAACAGGTACTCGCAATATTGTGGAAAGATATCCGTTACGAACTGCGTAGCAAGCAGATGTGGACGGGTATGGGTCTGTTTGCCCTGTTGGTGCTGGTCATATTCAATTTTGCCTTTGACCTGCGCGTAGATAACAAGTCAGCTGTTGCACCGGGAGCGTTGTGGATTGCGTTTGTTTTCGCCAGTTTGCTGGGTTTGGGTCGCACGATAGCGGCGGAACACGAAAAAGGCGCGATGGACAGGCTACTCCTTTGCCCTGTAGACCGCAAAGCCGTCTATCTTGCGAAATTGCTGGGCAATGTGCTATTTATCGGAGTAGTGGAAATAGTGGCCTTGCCAGTTTTTGTGGCGCTCTTCAATGTCTCGTTAAACGCGGGAACACTGGTGCTGATTGTCATGCTTGGTACGATAGGGGTGGCGGCGGTAGGCACACTGTTCTCAGCGATGGCGGCAGCTACACGGGCGCGAGAATTGCTGTTGCCCATCCTGGTATTTCCATTGATTGTTCCCGTCGTTATTGGCGCAGTACGCGCCACCAGCGATTTGATTGTCCCACTGGCAAATGAACCGCCGTGGTTGGGTTTAATTGCCGCCTTTGACATAATTTTTCTGAGCGTTTCCATGCTCACATTTCAATACGTTATCGAGGAGTAACCCTCTGTAGGGGCCGATTTATCGTGTCTGTGGAAGAATATTAAATCGTTAACGTATATTATCGCACCCGTGGAGGAATAGTATGGCATTAGCACATCGCGCAACGAAAGTCGAGCGTCCCGGCGTAAAGGGAGCGAAAATGGCGAAAAAAGCGCCGTTTCCGCGTGTTTCTTTGATACTGGGAATACTCTCGTTCATTGGCATCATGATTTCCATCTGGATGATTTTTCTGTATGCACCAGAGGATGCGGTAGAGGGTCAGCCACAGCGCATATTTTACGTTCACCTCTCGGTAGCTATACCAGGTATGCTTGCCTTTGGCATCGTTGCCCTCGGCGGTATTTTGTACCTGTGGAAGAAAGATGAGCGTTGGGACTGGGTAGCACGGGCGGCGGCGGAGCTTGGTACCATTTTTATTACCCTGACACTGATTACTGGCTCCATCTGGGGCCGTCCCATCTGGGGAACGTGGTGGACGTGGGATGCACGCTTGACCACGACGCTGATTCTCTGGTTTATCTACGTTGGCTACATTATGTTGCGCAGTTATATGGGTCGCACGCATGCCAGCGCACGAGCAGGAGCGGTGCTAGCCATTATCGGAGTGATAGATGTGCCGATTATCTATGAGTCCGTCAACTGGTGGCGTACCCTGCATCCGCAGCAAGTTATAACCCTCGGCTCGTCGCCGCAATTACCGCCAGCGATGCTTTACACGCTCATTGTGACATTCGTTTCGTTCTCGTTGTTATTCAGCTTCCTGATGGTGCAACTTTACCAGCTTGAGAAAATGCAGACGCAGGCGCACCGCTTGCGGGCTGAAGTCGAATAACGTATAGTATGATAGTATGAAGGAGAGAGAGATGCAGGATATTGGCTATGTGATTGCTGCTTACGCAATCGTCTGGGCCGGGCTATTCGCCTATTTAGCGGTAATCATGCTGCGTATTCGCGGCGTGCAAACCGAACTTGTCGCCGTTGAGGAACTTGTACGTGAGCAAAACGAGAAAAGTTTAAAGGTATAATATTCATGTCAACCACCGAGAAAACAAAGCATAAAGCTGCTTCCAGTTTAGCGGAAAAGAAAGTACCGAAAGTCCAGAAAGAGCAGTCGCCATTTGCCCGAATTGCCACGCTTGTCGTAGGCGACGCGCTGGTCTTTCTCATATTCGCCGCGATTGGGCGCAATAGTCATGGCGAGGCCAGTGGATTAGCGGCCATACCGCAAATTGTGCTGACAGCCGCGCCATTCGCCATTGGCTGGTTTATTGTCTCGCCTTTCGTCGGTGCCTATCGTCGCAAACTGGCTGACCAGCCGAAAGCGATGGCAATGCGCACCGCTCTTGCGTGGCTCCTGTCATGGCCCGTCGGTCTGTTGCTGCGCTGGTTCTTTGTGGACCGCCTCAAAACTCCTCCAACGACCGTTGGTGACTTTACCGCTTTCGCCACCGTCACCTTCCTTTTTAATATGGTCGTGTTGCTGGTGTGGCGCGTACCGTATGCATTGAACAACAGTATACGAAGAAATATAGCCAGTTCACAGGAGAAATAGGCTGGATGGAAAGAGAACGAGTCATGGAAAATCATGCGATTTTCCATGACTCGTTCTCTTTCCATCCAGCCTATTTCTCCTGTTGCAATCTTCTCATCAATGCAAATTTACTTCAACTATAATTCATGTAAACCCGCTCCTAGCCTTGATTCATCACTACCGTGTTGTCTAATAAATCCTACGTGACGGGATTTTTGACAGGAAAACCCACTTACATGAGGTCATTCCACTTATCCATTGCGTCACTTTGCATTCCAGGTAACACATGGGAGTAGACATCCAACGTCATACTAACTTTGCTATGCCCTAGCAGTTCCTGTATCACCTTTGGATTGACTCCTAAACTGAGAAGGATGCTTGCAGCACTATGTCGTAAATCATGAAATCGAATCGAGGGTAACTCTGCATCCCTCAAGAACTTCAAAAACATCGTTCTCAAATGTGTTGCTTCTTCATAGTTTCCCTGTGTATTTGGAAAAACAAGATTGCGGTCTTTCCAGAGAGTGCCAACCTTGCGCTTTGTCTCTTCCTGGTTAGCTTTATGCTGCTTAAGCGCATCCAGGACAACTTGAGGAAGGGTTATAGTTCGCTTGCTATTCATCGTTTTCGGTTCACCCTCAACGATTCCATGTCCGACAATACGGTTAACAGAACGGCGTACATATAAACGCTTGGTCTCGAAATCCACATCCTGCCATCGTAAAGCAAGAAGCTCACCTCTACGCATTCCTGTTGTGATCGCTACGATTAACAATGCTTCCAGGCGATGGCCCTTTGCAACTTGGATAAGCTTTTGCGCCTGGTTTATGGTTAGTGAGGTTACTTCATGCTTATGACTTCTTGGAGGAGAAACAATATCGCATACGTTACGTGCAAGCAATCCACGTTTTACCGCCTGGTTTAATGCACTGCGTAATATTCCATGAGTGTGGCCTATGCTACTCGGATTATATTCCGCTTTGAGCATTTTTGCATATAGTTTTTCAATATGCTCCGGTTTCAAGTCCCGTAGTTTAATTTGTCCCAGATCGGGCATTATGTGTTTATAAATTATTCCTCGGTTCAAAGAGTAGGTGATTTCACGGATAAGCGGCTTTTGCACATTCTCTAGCCAGTACTCAAGAAACTGCTTTACCGTTTGTTGTGGTCCTGTGATCAGCGTGCCTTGCCTGTGTTCATACAAGGCTTGTTGCATCTTCTGGTACGCTTCTTTTTCTGTTTTGCCATACACCGTCTTTCGTTTTCCGTCCAGCTTGATCTCTGCTGCATAGCGTCCGTCTTTGCGTAGATAGACCGAACCAGCCCCACGGATTCCATGTTTGCGTTTTGCCATTGGTACACTCGCTTTCCTGTTCTGCCTTCACTGCAAAAGAAACGGCCTTGCATCGCTATGAGGTCTCACTACCTCAGCACTCCAAGGCCGCCTGGTGTTCCTGCTCTCCTGCTCGAGCGTCTGCCTGGTCATGCATCTTTCCAGATGAACGGCTTATCGGTAAAGCGAGGTGATTCCGCCGTTCTGCTGTAGGTCAAGGTATTGCCCTGGAGATGCGCGTCAAAGAACGTTTCTTGTTTCTCTGCACTCATGACAATCACGACGCCGGTTGTCTCATCCTGCTTCGCTCGCATAGCGAGGATTGCCGCGGCTAGAGCGTTGTCAGCTTCAACCGAAATTTCTGGCCTGGTTGCTGATACAGCCGTTTTCCAGAGAGCTACACGGTAGTGTTTCATGTCTGTTTATCCTCTTCTCATGCCCACAATGCCTTTCTATCGTTACCGCCTGGCTTGTGACGATAGGGAGAGCAAACGTCACGAGCCGGGCGGTGATGATTGCTCTCCCTATCGTTATCACTTCGTGCAAGCAATCGTCACGAGTCAGGCGGTGACGTTTGCTTCTCCAGTTCCCTGATGCGCGCTCGCAAACGTTGCACCTCCACCTGTGCATCAATGGTTATCAAGTTCCCGGCATAGTGCTTGACTCTCACAACCGCGCTCGCTAAGTCCTCATCACTGGCAGCCAGCACAAACGCCCTCCAAAACTCCTCACCTTGCCCAACCATAAGCAGATGATCCGCCGGGATGAATTGCCGGTAGCCGATCTGCTCGCCGATATCGTAGAGTTGCCGCTCCAGCCGGGCGCGGTCTGAGAGGTCAACGATCTGGCGGTATGTCGCAAGCTCCTGCTCAAGGTGTGCGATGGTTGTCTGGTAGAGTCGTCTGAGATCGGCGCGGGCTTGCTCTAATTCCTGCAAGTTGCCCGCTGTTTTCAGCTTCATCTTATCCACCCGCGCCCGTTGCTTTTCGCGCAGCCCTGCTATTTCTTGTTCAAGCTCTTTCACCTGCTTTTGCAGTTCCCAGACCTTTTGTGTCGCGGCGCGGGTTGCTGCGTGAACCTGTTTCCCGGCTTCGGCATTGATCGCCCAGGCGACACGTTGGGCAAGTTCTACACTGCCTCTCTGCATGATGGAATCGAGCAGCTGCAACGTCTTCTCATCATAGCCGCCGAATTGAGCGTGTAAGGCCTCAAGATGTCGCGCCCGTTCCGCTTGTTCCTGACGCAACCGGTACGCAGCGACTTTGCACCTATCGTCACAATACGAGCGTGGCCTATGCCCAGGCGTCACGACAATGTGGCGGCCGCAGTGTATGTATTGGCATGTCGCTTCACTCATGCTCACCATGCCCCTCATCTCTCGTTACAGCAGGCATGTCACGATAGCTCCATCTCTCGTTACAGAAGTTACCCCACGCATTGCTCCTGCTCTTTAATCCAGCGATCCAGCGACTCCGGCACAATGCGCCGGGCGTTGCCGACTTTGAGCGTTGGTAACCCGTAGACCTCGATCAAGCGGTAAAACTTGGTGCGTCCCACTCCTAACTTTTGACACACCTGGGGAATGGTGAGCAGGGTACTCACACTCACCGCGGTTGCTTGTTTTCGTTGCATATTCATTCAACCTCACTGATTTGATGGGTAGCACTGTGGTGCCACAGGAGACCGCCAAAGGTCTCCGGGTAATTCATCAGCAGCACCTCGCGCCCCAGCTTGCGCGGGCTGCCCTGCTTTGTCTTCTCAATAGCCTTTGGTTGGGTCCAGGTCATACGCTGCCAGCGCGACGCCGGGTACAGGTCATCGAGCAAGGGATGCTCATAATACGAGAGGGCCGCCAGGGCCGGGGTCGCATTGAGCGCGGCGGCTAAACGAGCGTGATCGTCGTGGGTGAAAAACGGCACGTCTTCCGTGTCGTAGCAGTCCTCCGTTCCTATGTAGGGCGGGTCTACGTAGAAGAGGGTGCGTGGTGTTTCATAGGTGGTCATCAGTTGCGCAAAGTCCAGACATTCAATCTGGACGTAGCGGAATCGCTGTGCCACCTGGGGAAACACTGCCGTGACGGACCGTAATGCATGAGCGTTTGATTTCCCGTTGTTGGTGATCGCATAGCCCCATCCTTTGCTGCTGTCAGGATAGCTGCCATAGACCGAACGCAACAGGTAAAACCAGCACGCCGCTCGTTCCAGGTCATCCAGTAGCTCCTTCTGCTTGAAGCGTTGGCGGTACTGGTAGAACAGCGTGCGGCTATAGGGCAGACTGTCAACGCGGGCCTGCAACGCCTCCGGCTGGTCGCGGGCCGCCATCCAGAAGCGCACCAGATCGCCATTGCGGTCGTTGTACACCTCCAGTTGCTTGCCGGGGGGTTTGCGACACAGGACATGGGCCGCTCCACCGAACACCTCGACATAGCTCTCGTACATGTCAGGCGGTGGGAAGGCCGCCAGGATACGGGCCGCGGCGGCGTGTTTGCCACCGACCCATGCCAGCGGCGAGGTGACCTTCGCGGTTGCCATCAAGACACCTCCATTTCGAGCCGGTAATCGCTGCCCTGCATGAGCACCGGCAATAACCCCTGCATGAGCCGCGACCGCCCGGCTTTGCCCACCCAGCGTTCCAACTCACCGGGGGTGACATTGGAGGAAATGGCAAGCGGTCGCCCGGCATTGGTGCGCCCGTTAATGAGCGTGTAGAGCGTTTCCTCGCGGAACTCGCTCGGCTTGAGCTTGTCCAGGTCGTCTAAGAGCAGCAACGGCGTTTGAATAGCGCGGCGAAAGATGTCATGATAGTCCTCCTTATCCTGAATGCGTGCCTGGATAGCGTCAAAGAGCGTGACCACGGAGGTGAACAGGCACGGCGATTGTGCGCACACGTGGTTCGCCACGGCGGCCAGCAAGTGCGTTTTGCCAGTGCCATAGGGGCCGTGAAAAGCCAGCACCCCACGCGGACGCTCCGCGAAGTCACACGCCAGGTCAAACGCTCGTGGCTGGCGGGTGCGCTCAAACGTGGCGAAGGTGTGCCGTGCCAGCCCGGACTCGCTCCAATCGGAGCCGAGCCAACGATAGGTATGTGCCATACGTGCCTCCCGTGTTTGCTGTTGGAAGGTGGCTATCTGTCTTGCCTCATCGGCGCGTTGCTCACAGGCGCAGCGTCGGCGACCATACCAGCCATCGGCATAGGCCATTGGGGGTATCTCCCCACAGACAGGACACACCCACGTTTTCTCGTCCGGGTTTTTGCTCATGAACTTGCGAGCAGCTGCCGGTACTTGCACCAGGCGGATTATGTCACTGATGCGTTGCATGCCCGGCTCCTTTCGCTGGTGCCAGCGGCCCTTGCGTTTCTTGCACCCGCCGGGCCACAAAGGCGTGATAGGGGTCGGTGATCGTCGGTGTGCCTCCTGGTGGGGCGTTCCCAGACGACAGCAGACCAGCAGAACCATCGGTTCCCGTCGCCTGCTGCCCCGGTGACAATGGAGCGTGTCGCCGCCGCTGCGTTTCCTCGTGTTCGCGTTTCAACCAGCGACGGAAAAAGGCCGGCGTCATGCGCCGGGTGTGCCGGTTGCGCCGCGGGTCCTCAATGTATTCCCGTGCCGCGTCTGCCTCGCCCAGCAGCGAGAGCGCCGGATCGCTCGCATAGTCGGCAACCACGCGGGTGAGTGCCTCGGTGACGCTCAGCTTGAGAATACGGGCCACCTGCGTCGTGACCTCTTTCACCTCACGGAAAGAGAGAGATGCGGTGCCGGTGGTGCTGTCGCCGTGTGCGGTGCCTGGAAACGTGACCACGTTGGACGGCGGTTCCGCTTCTGCTTCCTCTTCCCTTCTGTTCTCTTCCTCTTCTTGTTCTTCTTCACCTTCAGACGGGGTCGCCCGAAATTCCCCGGGGCAATCGTGGGGAATTTCGGGAACCCCTGGGGAATCGTGGGTGTCCCTGGCATCCTCGTGTGCGGCTGGCGGAGCGGGGTAGTGTGACGGAGTAGGCTTGCTGAGGGTCTGCCAGCGTTGCCAGTGGCACAGGGCGTAGCAGTGGTCTTTCCCACCGGCATAGCAGGTGACGTACCCGGCGTGTCCCAGTTCGTCCAGGGCCGCGCTGATCTCTTCGGGGCGGTGATCGAGTTTGCGCCCCAGCAGCTTCTCATCAGCCAGACCGCGCCCTGCGTCGTCGGCATCGGTCACTAACCCGATCAGGATCAGGCGGACGGTATCACTACTGAGGGCCGCGAAACCAGGCGTGAAAAACAGGTCGGTGGGAATACAGCGTTTCTGGGCCATCTTACACCGCCTCCTTTGCCGGGTCACGGGAGGCGTCCTTCATGATGCACCGCCCCAGATACTCGGCAAGCCCGGGGATGACCGCGTTGCCATAGCCGCCCAGTTGTCGCTCCAGGTGACGGGAAACCCCATCATAGCTGCCGCGAACCGAGGGTTCGCCCAGCCTCTCTTCAAGCTGTGCCAGACGGTGCCATACATCATCCATCGTTTCTGATGGCGGGAGCC
>Ga0307372_10001583_pt1 | contig 39335 bp, 27 predicted proteins | sample OX1MG_FD_202533 | JGI IMG/M metagenome (GOLD analysis project Ga0307372, IMG submission 202533) | Soil microbial communities from Risofladan, Vaasa, Finland - OX-1 | ecosystem: Environmental > Terrestrial > Soil > Coastal area > Acid sulfate soil | place: Finland: Risofladan, Vaasa | collected...
TCCTGCTGCGTGCCCGGCGGCAATTCCGGAAGCCGCGCAAAACTCACCTGCTCCGGTGCGATATCCGCCAGCTCGCCGGTGTCGGCATTGTAAAAATGATGATGCGAACCGGTGGTGGGGTCGTAGAACACCCGCGCCGGATCCACGATGACTTCCCGCAGCAGCCCTTTATCCGAGAACAGCCTGAGGGTGTTGTAAACCGTGGCCTTGGAGACCCGCGGCGGCTGGCGGTTAACGGCGGACAGAATCTGTTCCGCCGACAGGTGTTGCGGTTTACGGAACAGCACCTCGGCGATTTTCAGCCGCTGCGAGGTGGGCGTCACCCCATGGGCCCCGAGATGCGCCGCGAGAGTCTCACCGGTGAACACTGTGGCAGTTGAATCAGTCACTTGGATTCTTACATCAGCTTAGACTGGGTCCAGTATAGGCGCACAAATTAGCCACTGTCCACGTCGGCCAAGGACTACCGCCCCTATGCGTGCCGCGCTCCCTCAAGTTCAAGGGATTAAAACCCAGCCCGTTGTCATGCCATCCCGCTGCCCGCCCCGGCCTTGCGCTACCGCCTCAACCCCGTTCTTGACTGCTGGGGCCGAAACAATAATTATTACCCGCGGCGAGCGGCCGGGGCAGTCACCCGGGCCGCGGTAAAAACAGGACATTTGCCAGGGAGGCTGCTATGCGCACGGACGCGGGTTTTACCGTTCTCGAACTGCTGGTGACGCTGGCGGTGGCCTCGGTACTGGCCACCGTTGCAGTGCCCGGTTTTACTGCCATGATCCGCCACAACCGCGCCGCCGCCGCGGTCAACGGATTGCACGCCTCACTCAATTATGCGCGCCACACGGCCATCGTCCGCAACAGCTACGTGGCGATGTGCAAAAGCGCCGACGGCAGACGCTGCAATCACACTCTCAGCAACTGGAACAGCGGTTGGCTGATATTCGACAATCTCAACCGCGACAGCGCGGTGCAGGTGAATGCGGGCGAGCCCATACTGCAAGTGCATGGGCCGACCCGGCCGCAGGCGCCCATCATCAGCAATCGCAATTCGTTTACCTTCAGACCCATGCAGTTGCGCAGCGTCAACGGCACTTTCCTGTACTGTTCCGAAGACGGCCGCAATAACCGTGCGTTGATCGTGAATGTGATGGGGCGGGTTCGGATTTCAGACACGCCCAATGCGGATACCACTCTGCGCTGTCCCTGAATATCAGGAACGCGGCAGCGGGTTGCGCAACCCCCTGGGTAAGGCAAACACCATGTTTTCCGGAATGCCGTGGGCCTCGTTGACGGTCGCGCCACCCCACTCCCCAAGCCGCGCCACCACCTGCTGAACGATGATCTCCGGCGCCGAAGCACCGGCTGTCACACCCACCCGCTGTTTGCCGGTGAGCCATTCACGGCGTATGTCATCCGCGCCGTCAATCAAATAGGCGGCGGTGCCTTCGCTTTCCGCGATTTCCCGCAGACGGTTGGAATTGGAGCTGTTGCGCGAACCCACCACCAGCAACACGTCGCACTCGCGCGCCAGTTGCTTGACCGCATCCTGGCGGTTCTGGGTGGCATAGCAGATGTCATCCTTACGCGGCGCCTGGATCGCCGGAAACCGCCGGCGCAGCGCCTCGATAATGCGCAGGGTATCGTCCACCGACAGGGTCGTCTGGGTAACGAAGGTCACGCGCGCCGGATCCGACACCTTGAGCTGGTCAACGTCCCCCGGCGTCTGCACCAGATGGATGGCGCCGCCGAAGCTGGTATCGAATTGACCCATGGTGCCTTCCACTTCCGGATGACCCTGGTGACCGATGAGCACCACATCGAATCCGGTGCGGGCATAGCGGCTGACTTCCAGATGTACCTTGGTCACCAGCGGGCAGGTGGCGTCGAATACCCGCAAACCACGCTGCTCGGCTTCGGCACGCACCGCCCGGGATACGCCATGGGCGCTGAAAATCACGATGGCGCCGTCCGGAACCTCGCGCAATTCGTCCACAAACACCGCGCCCATGCCGCGCAGACGTTGCACCACATGCCGGTTATGCACCACTTCATGGCGTACATAGATGGGCGCGCCGTGAATCTCAAGGGCGCGCTCCACAATTTCGATGGCGCGGTCCACGCCGGCGCAGAAGCCGCGGGGGTTGGCGAGAAGTATCTGCATAGTGAATACCCTACCGGCTAAAGCCGGATTGATCGGCCAGATGACCGATTGAATATTTATCGCCTCTCCCCTCCGCGGGAGAGGCTCCTGGTGAGGGGGAAATCGGACGGCGCCGCGCAGCGGCGCCACCCCTCATCCCAGCCTTCTCCCTCAAGTGGAGAAGGAGAAGAAAAAATCCGAATTCGCCTAAAGGCGAGAGATTTACAGATCCCTTATTGGGGACCTTAAATCGGCGAATGTCTGCAGCTAGTTTACTTCAACCAGTCAGACAGGCGCCGTCCACGGCCAGTGAATAGCCCCTCGATGATCAGCATGATGGCGCCGAGGGTAATCGCGGAATCCGCCAGATTGAAAGCCGGGTAATACCAGCCGTGATAATGCAGCTGGATGAAATCGATGACATACCCATGCCACACCCGGTCAATGACATTGCCGAGCGCGCCTCCCAGCACCAGCGCCAGGGCCGGCGCCCGCCAGCGATGCTGTTGCCGCGGCAGATAGCGCAGCCAGAGGATGATGGCCACGCTCACGGCCAGCGCCAGCAGGATGAAAAACCACCGCTGCCAGCCGGACGCACCGGCGAGAAAGCTCCAGGCGGCGCCGGTGTTGTGCAGCAGGGTCAGATTGAATACCGGCAGCAGGCGTATGGAATCGTAGACGGCCAGCTGACTGGAAACCAGGTATTTGCTCACTTGGTCCAGCGCGATAACCGCCACACTTAGCCACAGCCACGGCCAGGCTCCATGCTTGGTCTTCCGCACAGTGTTTCCGTTGACCTCACTCATGCAAATCTCCTGGTTTCACCCTGCCCCGTCACGTTCTCGACGCAACGGCCGCAGAGCTCCGGATGTTCCGGGTTCACACCCACCTCCTCACGGTGATGCCAGCAGCGCACGCACTTGGCGTGCGCGGAGGGTTGCGCCACGACCCATAATCCGGGCAGCTCCTCCGAGGGCTTGGCATCCGCGGGCCGCGCGCCCGCGGGGTGAAGACGCGCATACGAGGTGATGAACAGGAAACGCAGTTCATCGCTGATGGGTTGCAATCCGTTTGCCAGTTCCGAATCGCAGTACAAATCCACTTCCGCATCCAGGGGTGAACCAATACGCCCCGCCATGCGCAAGCCCTCCAGCTCCTTCTTCACCGACTCGCGCACCTTGAGCAGCGTGTCCCACAACGCCTTATCCACACCCAATGCCTTCGGGAATTCATGCCAAGTCGCCAGGAATACCGAGGCCGCTCGCCGGCCGGGCATGAAGCGCCAGGCTTCTTCGGCCGTAAAGCTCAGGATGGGCGCTAACCAGCAGAGCATGGCCTCGGCCACATGATACATGGCGGTCTGACAGGAGCGGCGCGCCAGGCTGTCGGCCCGGGTGGTGTATTCGCGGTCCTTGACGACATCCAGATAGAAGCCGGAAAGATCCACCACGCAGAAGTTGTATATTTTCTGGTAAATGAAATGAAACTCGTAGCGCTCATAGGCGGAACGCACTTCCTGCTGCACGAACCGTGCGCGCTCCAGCAGCCATTGGTCCAGCCACAGCATTTTTTCAGCGGGCGCCGCATTCACGGCCGGATCGAAGTCGTACAGATTCGCCAGCAGATAACGCAGGGTATTGCGCATCTTGCGATAGGCTTCCGCCATGTGCTCGAGGATGGTGCCGGATACCGACAACTCGCCGCTGTAATCCGTGGCCGCCACCCACAGGCGCAGCACGTCGGCGCCGAGATGCTTGATGACGTCCTGGGGCGAAATCACGTTGCCCAGGGATTTCGACATCTTGCGGCCCTGCTCGTCCACGGTAAAACCGTGGGTCAGCACGCCCTGGTACGGGGCTTTTCCGCGCATCGCAATCGACGTCAGCAGCGAGGACTGGAACCAGCCGCGGTGTTGATCGGAACCTTCCAGGTATAAATCGGCCTTTTGCTTAACACCGATGCCGAGGCGCTTTTCGCCCACGCAATAATGCGCCACGCCGGAATCGAACCACACGTCCAGAATGTCGGTTACTTTTTCGTACCGGGCTGCGTCTGTGCCCAGCAGTTCCGCGGCATCCATATCGAACCAGGCGTCAACACCGTCCTTTTCCACCCGCTGCGCCACCTGCTCCAGCAGTTCCGCGGTGCGCGGATGCAATTCGCCGCTGTGTTTGTGCACGAATAACGCAATCGGCACGCCCCAGGTGCGCTGACGCGACACGCACCAGTCGGGACGGTTGGCCACCATGCCCTCGATACGCTGTTCGCCCCAGCCCGGGGTCCAATGCACCTGTTTGATTTCCGCCAAGGCCTGGGTGCGCAAACCGTTCTGGTCCATGCCGATGAACCATTGGGGCGTGGCGCGGAAGATGACCGGGGTCTTATGCCGCCAGCAGTGCGGATAACTGTGCTTGTAGGGCGCATGCTGCAGCAGTTTGCCGCGTTCGCGCAGCACCTCGACGATGTGCGCGTTGGCCTTGAACACCTGCTCACCGGCGAACAGTTCCGTACCCGGCACGAATACCCCATGGCTGTCCACGGGGTTGTCCACCTTAAGGCCGTATTTCAAGCCGACGACGAAATCCTCCTGGCCATGACCGGGCGCGGTATGCACCGCACCGGTGCCGTCATCAAGCGTGACGTGCTCGCCCAACACCATGGGCACGACGCGCTGGTAAAAGGGATGCTGCAGTTCGAGCCCCGCCAGATCGGCGCCGCTGGCGTGCGCCAGCGTACCCAGATAGGCATCCTTGATTCCACATCCTTCCAGCACCGCATTGAGTAGCCCGCCGGCAAGCAATATCCGCTGGGGTACGCCCTCAACCGTCACTTGGATCAGAACATAGTCAAACTCTTTGTTAAGCGCCACCGCCTGGTTGGCAGGCAGCGTCCAGGGCGTGGTCGTCCAGATGAGTACCGACATCGGACCTTGTCCCGTGGATTTGCCTGGCTGCATCTTCGCCATGAATGCCTTCTCATCCACCACCGGGAACATCACATAGATGGACGGCGAGACCTTGTCTTCGTATTCAACCTCCGCTTCCGCCAGTGCCGAACCGCAGTCCAGGCACCAGTGCACCGGCTTGAGACCTTTATATAGGTGTCCGCGGCGGATGATCTCCGCCAGCGCCCGCAGCTGGTTGCCCTCATAGCTGGAATCCATGGTGAGATACGGGTGTTGCCAATCGCCGAATACCCCCAGACGCTGGAAATCCTCACGCTGGCGATTGACCTGTTCGTGGGCGTAAGCGCGACAGGCGGCCCGGAATGCCTTGGCCTCCACCTGCTGTCCGACCCGCCCGATTTTTTTCTCCACCTGCTGCTCGATGGGCAGGCCGTGACAGTCCCAGCCGGGCACGTAGGGTGCATCCAGCCCGTCCAGGCTGCGGGATTTGACCACCATGTCCTTGAGGATCTTGTTGACGGCATGGCCGATGTGGATATTGCCGTTGGCATAGGGTGGCCCGTCCTGCAGGATGAACTTCGGCTTGCCGGCGCGCGCCGCGCGGATCAGTTGATAGGCATCCTGCTCCTGCCAATGCTTCAGCAATTCCGGTTCGCGTACCGGCAGATTCGCCTTCATGGGAAAGGCGGTGCGCGGCAGATTCAGGGTATCTTTGTAATTGCTCACAGTATTGCTCGTTTAAGGTTCAGGCACGCACTTTTCAATCCATGCCGCGCTGTTTCAACCAGGCGCGCGCGGCGCCCACATCACGCGCCATCTGCGCCTTGAGGGCCTCCAGATTTTCGAATCTCGCATCGCCACGCAACTGGTGCAGCAGTTCCACCTGCAAATGCTGGCCGTAGAGTTCGCCCGTGAAATCGAACACATACACTTCCAGCATTACACGTTGGCCGTTCAACGCCGGCCGGCTGCCCACGTACGCGGCTCCGTAACGTGAGGTTCCGCCGATGCCGTGCACCGCTGCCACGAAGATGCCGTGCACCGGCGAGACCCGCCGCCGCAGCGGGATATTCGCCGTGGGAAATCCCAGGGTATGCCCGAGCCGGTCGCCATAGACCACGCGGCCGCTCAGCGAAAACGGCAATCCCAGGAGTCCGGCCGCGGAGTCCAGCTTGCCGGCGGCAAGGTATTCGCGGATGCGCGAGCTGCTCACACGCTCCCCCGCCACTGTCAGGGTGCGCGCACCCGCCACTTCGAATCCATAATCCGCGCCGGCCGCCTTGAGCAGGGCGAAATCCCCGGCCCGGTCGCGGCCGAATCGAAAATCGCCTCCCACCACCAGATGGCGAACGCCCAGGCCGTGGATCAGTACGCGCTCGATGAAACTCCCGGCCGGCATCTCGGCCAGCGTCCGATTGAACCGCAGACACACTATCCTGTCCACCCCACATTCGGCCAAGGCCGGCCACTTCTCGCAAAAATTCATGAGTCGCGCCGGCGGCTCAGCTGCCGCAAAGTATTCCTGCGGCGTGGGCTCGAAAACCACCACCGCTGCCGGCAGCGAACGCTCGCGGGCGCGGCCGACCAATTCCTTCAATACATGCTGATGGCCCAAATGCACGCCGTCATAGTTGCCGATGCTGGCGGCGCAGCCCCGATGCCGCGGCTTCAAATTGACCAAACCGCGGATCAGCTCCATGGCCTGTGCCTGCGATTATATATAAGGTATGCGCCCATCTAGGCGACTTGCACCCGCCGCAGATGCCGCAGGCGAAATCCGCTCAGAAACAGCACCAGGAAATACACCAGTATCGCCACCGCGACCCACAAGGCCAGCCACAGCCCGCGGTGCACGGCGTTGCGGTCCAGCCAGACATTCAAGTTGCCGGCACCCAGCCACAGCAACCCACCCATGGCCAGATTGGCAATCAGCACCTGCCGGAACAAAGGCCGCCATCCGGGTGCCGGGGTATACACGCCGCTGCGGCGCAGACCGCGGTACAGCAGCCCGGCATTGATGAAAGCCGCCAGGGATGTGGCCAGCGCCAGGCCCGCATGCGGCGCGGCGGCGCCGCTCATGGCCCAGGGGATGGTAATCACGATATTCAGCACGATATTGGCAATCACCGAGATGATGCCGATCTTGACCGGTGTACGCGTATCCTGGCGCGCATAAAACCCCGGCGCAAAAACCTTCACCAGCGTGAATCCCAATAAACCGAAAGCATAGGCGCTGAGGCTGACGCTGGCCATGCGCGCATCATGCGTATTGAATGCCCCGTAATGAAACAGGGTAACCAGCAACGGTCCGGACATGAAGAACAGACCGATGGCTGCCGGTATTACCACCACCGCGGTAAGCCGCAGCGCCCAATCCATGGTTGCCGAGAAGCCGGCGGCGGATTTCGAGGCGAAATGCTGCGCCATGTTGGGCAGGATCACGGTGCCGAGAGCGATGGAGAACACCCCCAGCGGGAATTCCATGAGGCGGTCGGAATAATACAGCCAGCTGACACTGCCGGTGGCCAAAAAAGAGGCGATTACCGTATCCACCACCATATTGATCTGCGACACGGAGGAACCAAACAGGGCCGGCAGCATGAGCTTCATGATGCGCGTCACCGCCTCGTGGCCGTCCGACAGTTTCGGCCGCGGCATGAGTTTCAGCCGCAACAGGAACGGCACCTGGAACAGCAGTTGCAGAACGCCGGCGATGAACACACCCCAGGCCAGCGCCATGCCGGGATTGGCGAGATGCGGCGCCAGCCAGATGGCGGCGGCGATCATCACCACGTTGAGCAGCACCGGCGTGAAGGCCGGCACGCCGAATTTGCCGTAGGTATTGAGGATGCCGCCGGCGAAGGCCGTCAGCGAGATGAACAGCAGATACGGAAACGTCACCCGCACCATGGCGACCGTGAGCTGGTACTTGTCCTCGTGGACGCTGAACCCGGGCGCGAATATCCAGACCAGCACCGGCGCGGCGATCACGCCGATAAGGGTGATGACCACCAGCACCAGCCCCAGGCTGCCCGCCACCCGGTCGGTCAGTTCCCTGACTTCCTCGTGCCGGCGCGTGGTTTTATATTCCGAGATCACCGGCACGAAGGCCAGCGAGAATGCGCCCTCGCCGAAGGTGCGGCGCATGAAGTTGGGTATTTTAAAAGCCACGAAGAAAGCGTCCATCACCATGCCGGCGCCGAAGTAGCGCGCCAGCACCATGTCCCGTATGAAGCCCAGGATGCGCGAGATGAGGGTCATGCCGCCCACCAGGGAGGTGGCCTTGAAGAGAGCGCGAGACATGCAGCTGAGATCCTGAAAACCAGACTATTCAGTGGCCTGCATAATACCGGCCTTCAGCCGTCGCTGCCATGCGTGATGCCGCAAACCGTGCGCTGGGAAACTGCTTGAATGTCTCAGCCGACCCGAGACTGCATTGCGCGGGTGGGCTGAAATCCGTATAGTACGCACCCTTTCCGGCCGCCTTCGGGGCGGTCATACGGTATTTTCAGGAGTCTCCACCTTGGCTAATACCAAGCAATCGAAGAAGCGCGCCCGCCAGTCCGTGGTCCATCGTGAGCACAACGCCGCCCTGCGTTCCATGGTGCGCAGTTACATCAAGAAAGTGGTGAAGCTCACCGCTGAAGGCAAGAAAACGGAAGCCGAAGCCGCTTACAGGGAGGCCGTGCCGGTCATTGACCGCATCGCCGACAAGGGACTCATCCACCATAACAAGGCCGCGCGTCACAAGAGCCGCCTGAACGAACGTATCCGCGCTCTCAAAGCCTGAGGTCCGCGAGCATCGTCCAAAGCCGGCCTGGATGCCGGCTTTTTTATTGCCGCCGGGACATCGGCGTGCCATAGTTGCCGGGTATTCCCCAGTACCATTCATAAAATCGGGGGCGCAACCATGAAATCAGGCATCCTGCTGGCCATTCTGCTGGCCATGCTTCCACTCTCCGCTTTTGCCGCCGGTACCGGGCAAATACCGGTGCCGCTGCGTAATGATATTCTCCAGTTGATCAACATGACGGGCGGCGCTCATCTCGGACAGATGCTCGGCAATGCCATCGCTCAACAGATAATCAACAATCTGCGGGCCTCCCATCCCAGCATCTCGCCCAAGGCCTTCACGATCATCAAGGAAGAAACCAGTGGCATGCTGGCGGATCCGGGCATCTATAAACAGCTCACCGCGATGCTGGTGCCGATCTACGCCAAATATTACAGCGACGCGGATGTGCGGCAGATGATTGCGTTCTATAAGACGTCAATCGGACAAAAAATCATCCGCAACAATCCCGAGATTGCCCAGGCCAGCCTGCAGAACGGCGAGCAGTGGGGCAAGGACGTGTTGGCGCCGGAACTGGTGAAACGCATCCGCGCCCGTTTCCAGCAGGAAGGCATCGAGCTCGACCAACCGATGGGTGAACCTCCGCATTAAGCCAATCAAATCCTGTGAAACATAAAAAAACCGGTCACTGACCGGCTTTTTGTTCACTCTCTTCCGGCAGCTGCAGGGGTAATGCATTTTGCAGGACCTCCAGCCGCTGCATGATTGCCTGGCGCAGCTCGCGGGTGCCCTCGCCGGACAGCCCGGATATCTGGAATACGGGGCCGTTCCATTGCAGGCCTTGCACGATAGCAACGCAGTGCGACTGACGTTCAGCCGCCGGCAGCAGATCAATCTTGTTCAGCACCAGCCAGCGTTCCCGCGCCGCCAGTTGCGGACTGAATTTCTCCAGTTCACCGGCGATGGCGCGCGCATCGCGCACCGGATCACCGCCGTCCGTGGGTGCCACATCCACCAGGTGCAGCAGGATGCGGGTGCGTTGCAGATGCTTGAGAAAGCGGATACCCAAACCGGCGCCTTCCGCCGCACCTTCAATCAAGCCGGGAATATCCGCCATCACAAAGCTGCGGTGTTCGCCCACCGATACCACTCCGAGGTTTGGATACAGCGTGGTGAACGGATAGTCCGCCACTTTGGGGCGTGCCGCCGAAACCGTGCGGATGAGCGTGGATTTGCCGGCATTCGGCAGGCCCAGCAGACCCACGTCCGCCAGCACCTTGAGTTCCAGGCGCAGGCGGCGGCGTTCGCCGGCGGAACCAGGGGTGGATTGGCGCGGCGTGCGATTCACGCTGCTCTTGAAGCGCGTGTTGCCGAGACCGTGGAACCCGCCCTGGGCCACGCGCACACGTTCGCCGGCATTCACCAGATCATCCAGGAGTTCCTGCGTGTCCAGGTCATACACCAGCGTGCCTGCCGGCACCGGCACAATTAAATCTTCGCCGCTGCGGCCGGTCATGTCGCGGCCCATGCCCTTGCCGCCAGCTTCGGCCTCATAGGTGCGGGTATTGCGGAAATCCGCCAGGGTGTTGAGGCCGGTGCGCGCTTCCAGATAGATACTGCCGCCATCACCGCCATCGCCGCCATCCGGCCCGCCGAAGGGGATGAATTTCTCGCGGCGGAAGCTGACGGCACCCTTGCCACCGTCGCCGGCAATCACCTTGATGATGGCTTCGTCTACGAACTTCATACTGGCATCATAAAGAGTGAGGGGTGAGGAGATAGGCGTGCGGCAGGAAACATTGCCTCAGCGTCTGATGCATAGACCTCACACCTCACGTCTCACTCCTCACAAGCCGCTGCCGCCACAGACGAAAAACCCCGGTTGGACCGGGGCTTTGGTATTGCGGCGGCGGGCTGGTTATTCGGTCACCACACTCACATAGCGGCGCTGCGGCCGGCCCTTGAGATCAAACTTGATTTTACCGTTGGCCTTGGCAAACAGCGTGTGGTCGCGGCCCATGCCCACGTTCACGCCCGCATGATACTGGGTGCCGCGCTGGCGGATGATGATGTTGCCCGCCGTTGCCTGCTGGCCGCCGTAGAGCTTGACTCCCAGGCGTTTGGACTCGGAATCGCGGCCATTACGGGTGCTGCCGCCTGCTTTTTTATGTGCCATGTTCGCTTAACCTCTAAAACTCAGCCGGCTGAGATGCCGGTTATCTGGACGTCGGTATAGGACTGCCGGTGACCCGCGCGGCGACGGTAATTCTTGCGCCGGCGCATCTTGAAAATGAAGATTTTGTCGTGCCGGCCAAGCGCCTTCACCGTGCCGGTGACCTTGCCGCCCTTGAGGAAGGGCGCACCCAATACCGGCGCGGCATCGTCCCTGCCCACCAGCAGCACCCGGTCGAATTCCACCGCCGCGCCCGCCTCTACCTCGAGTTTCTCGATGCGAACGACGTCGCCTTCGCTGACCCGGTACTGCTTGCCACCGGTTTCAATCACCGCGTACATTGGGACTCTCCGGAAAACCTGTGGAAAATGCCGTCAAAGGGCGCGAATTCTAAGGCCTACGGGGTCGCGGGTCAAACCGGCCGCCGGCGCCTTGACACCCCCCAAGGCCGCCCCTAGCATCGCCCTTCCGCAATCGCCTGAGTCACTATTCCGGCTAAACCATGGTGCTAGCCTCCGTTCCCCTCAGACCCGCCGGTCCTGCGCCCAATTTGAGCGCGGTGCGCGTCCTTGTTGAGGAGGATTTTCGCGGTACTGACCGGCTGATCCGCGAGGAACTGCGCTCGGATGTGGCGCTGATCAATCAGCTGAGCGAATACATCATCAATGGCGGCGGCAAGCGCTTGCGCCCCATGTTGGTATTACTGACAGCGCGCGCCTGCGGCGTCAGCGACGACCGCCACATCAGACTCGCCGCCATTATCGAATTCATACATACCGCCACGCTGCTCCACGACGACGTGGTGGACGACTCCGGCCTGCGGCGCGGCCGCGAAACTGCCAACGCTATCTGGGGCAATGAAGCCAGCGTCCTGGTGGGCGATTTTCTCTATTCCCGCGCCTTTCAGATGATGGTGGCGGTTAACGACATGCGGGTCATGCGCATTCTGGCGGACGCCACCAACCTTATCGCCGAGGGTGAGGTCCTGCAGCTGCTTAATTGTCACGATCCCGACACCACGGAAGCGCGTTATCTGGAAGTCATCCGCCGCAAGACCGCGACGCTGTTTCAGGCCGGCGCACAGCTCGGCGCGGTGGTTACACGGCGTCCCGTGGCCGAGCAGGACGCGCTTGCTGCCTATGGCTTACATCTGGGTAACGCTTTTCAACTGGTGGATGACATGCTGGATTACAGCGCGACGACCACCGAGCTGGGCAAGAATATCGGTGATGATCTCGCCGAGGGTAAACCGACCCTGCCCCTAATCCATGCCATGCAGAAAAGTACGCCGGCACAGCGTCAGATCATTCGCCGGGCTATTGAGAGCGGCGGCCGCGAACATATTAATGGCATTCTTCCCATCATCCAGAAGACCGGGTCATTGGATTACACCCATAACCATGCACAACAAGAAGCGCAACAGGCCGTTGCTGCACTCAAGGCCTTATCAGATTCTGTTTTCAAAACGGCACTCATGGAATTAGCCGAATTTTCCGTGGAACGTCGCGCTTGAGTCCCGGTACACTTTCCCTTGCTATATTTTTAAAACCAAGATTTAACTCCGCCCACACCAGGTTAGATTGTCCGTTTGGGTCGGACCACGCCGGCACGCAACAGCACCGTGCAACTGTCCGCCGACACCGGCCGACTGTAATAAAATCCCTGTGCCACACTACAACCGGTGGATCGCAGATTTTCCACCTGATGCAGTTCCTCCACTCCTTCCGCAACCACCTCAAGCCCGAGCACGCGGCTCATGGCCACCACGGCGCTGACTATCGCTACATGTTTGGAATCCAGCGACATGCCGACGACGAAACTGCGATCTATCTTGAGAGCACTGATGGGGAAACGGCTGAGATAGCTCAAGGATGAATAGCCGGTGCCAAAATCATCCAGCGAGAATCGGATACCCATCGCGGTCAACGCTTGCATGTGCCTCAGGACACTCGGATTATCCGTCATCAAGGCCGTCTCAGTCAGCTCAAGACACAACTGGTGGGGATCGAAACCGGTGCGCTCCAGAACATCACGAACGGTGCGCACCAGATCACCCTGCAAAAATTGACGTGCCGACATATTGACTGTCATCGGAACCGACTGAACCCCCAGGCTCTTCCAAGCTACAGCTTGGCGGCAGGCGGCTTCCAAGACCCAAGCGCCCAGGGTGATGATATCGCCGCTCTGCTCGGCAATCGGTATGAATTTTCCAGGTGGAATCAGCTCGCCATCCTCCGTGCGCCAGCGCAGCAAGGCCTCGAGACCGGTGATCTTGCCGCTTTCCATTTCGACTTGCGGCTGGTATTCGAGATAGAATTCACCCTGCATGGCGGCAACGCGCAGGCGCCCTTGCAGCATCAGGAATTCCTCCACCAGCGCTTTCATCTCCGCATTGTAGAAACGAATCGCCCCCGGGGTATCGCGCTTGGCATCCAACAGCGCATTGTCGGCGTTGCGCAGCAGTTCTTCGCTGTCATCGCCGTCGTACGGTGCCATGGATACGCCCACGCTGAGACGGATATCCAGACGGCTACCGGAAAGCTGCAACGGTGCTTCCAGGGCGTTTTTGATTTCCTGAACCTGGATGCCCACTTCCTCCCGCTCGAATTCCCCCGTCAGCACCACCGCGAACTCGTCCGCACCAAGGTGCGCCACTCCATCCTGATTGCCGAATTTCGCCGCCAAACGCGCACCGAATTCACGCAGCACCGCATCACCTACTCGATGGCCAAGGACGTCATTGATGATCTTGAAGCTGTCTATGTTGAACAGTACAACCGCCACACGTTTATTTTCATCCCGCCTGGCGAGTTGATCCCCAAGGTGTTCATCAAGCAGCGCACGGTTGCCGAGACCGGTTAAAGGATCATAAAACGCTAGATAACGCAGACGCTGTTCGCTTTGCAGGCGCTCGGTTACATCCGTGACTACGGTGATGACACCATTGACCTTGCCATCCTCGTTACGACTGATGACCGCATCCACCTGCACGTCAATCGCATGTCCATCGGTGGTCAGATAACGACTGGTGAACGCCTGGGTAAACGCTTCCGCATTCATCATCATCTGAAAACGCCGTCTGGCATCCGCCTGCCGTACCGGTTCGGAAATGAGGTCGAACATGGATTTCCCGATAAGCTCCCCACGCTGATAACCAAGCATCTTGTGATGTGACTGATTGGCATACGTGATGGTGCCGTCAACGCTGATTTCAATAATGCCATGGGGGACGGCTTCCATGAGTCGCCGGTAGCGGCGTTCACTGCGCCGCAACGCCGCCTCCTGCTGTCTTTGTACGGTAGTGTCCTGAAAGGTGCCGAAAACCGCTTCACCGGAACTAGACGTCGGCGGGCTGTATTGAGCGATGATGCGTACATGCCGTATTTCACTGTCGGGCCGGAGAATTCTGGCTTCAAACTCCGCACTCTGATGGTTGACGGCCACTCCGCTGATGGCATTGCTTACCATTGCACGATCATCGGGATGAAAACTGTTCACCGTGCCGCGGAAATCCACCGGTGCATCGTTTAGCGTCATACCGCGGATGCGAAATATCTCCTCGGAGCGCCATAGCTTGTCGGCGTTTATGTCCCAGCGCCAATGCCCGAGATGCGCCAGATGTTCCGCTTCCGCAAGCATCCGGGTGTGCTCCTCCAGCATGTCACGGATCTGCACGCGTTCACTGATATCCGTGAACACGCACATATAGAAGCGCAATGTGCCGCGTTCATCGAACACCGGGCTTATGGAAAGCGAGTTCCAGAATTTCTCACCATTCTTGCGCCGGTTGACTGCATCTATCTGTGTGGGCTGTCTTTTCCGGAATGCATCGCGGATCTGTTCACGAGCCTCGGTATTGGTCCCGGACACCTCCGCCAACAAACGCCAGTCACGTCCGCTGACATCCTCGGCCGCGAAACCGGTGATGCGTTCAAAAGCAGGGTTAACGTAAATAATGGGATAGTTTTCATCGGTGGATTGCACGTCAACGACCACAACACCCGCGGAAGATTGTTGCGTAGCAGCGGCCAACATAATGTGTTCGGACAGAAGTTTTTCCAGAGCCAGCTCACGCTGTTTGATGGCAGTGATATCTGTATAGATATTGATGTAGCCACCGTCATGGCTGCGGCGTTCCTTGATAAGCACCCAGCGGCCATCGCTGAGCTGCTGCTCCAGGCTGCCGGTCGCAAGCCGGTGGGCTGCAAGCCGCTCTCGTATGAGATTTGCGCGCTTGTCACCAGTGAGTTTGAACTGTTCCCCCTCGATACCGGCTTTGAGGATTTCCTCGAACTTCTTTCCGGGCACCAAGAGGCCGGCAAGTTCCGGATACATCCGCCGCATCTGCTGGTTGCAGAGCATCATCCGATCTTCGGCATCGAAGAGGATAAAGCCATCCTCGATATACTGCAGCGCGTCGGTAAGCAGCGCTTCCGCATGCTGACGGGCGCGCGTCTCGTAAGCGTGACTCAGTGCCGCATGTACCGAACTTCGCAGCCGCGCCATGTGACGCGGCGATTTAACCACGTAATCAGAAAGGCCGAGTCGCATGGCCTCTACCGCGGCTTCCTCGGTGCCCGTCCCGGTAAACATGATGACCGGCAGCTCCGGCCAGCGCGCCTTCGCCAGCTTCAGAACTTCCAGACCGGTGGTCCAGCCCAGATGGAAATCGGTGATAATCAGATCAAAAGCACCCGTTTCAAGCGCTTGATCCAGTGCCGGCCGGTTCAGCACCTCGGTAATCGCGAGTTCCGGCATATGCTTGCGCATTTCCCGCATTACCAGTGCCCGATCATCCGGGTTGTCATCCACCAGCAGCACCCGGGATCCGACGGATGTACCTGCTGTCTGGCTGCGGGGTTTGGTACTCACATTCTCACTCGCCAATCTAATAGGGAGGTATTCGGAAGTCAGAAAATTGCCGGGTGTTCACTCAACATCAGCCAGTATAACTGCTACTGCATCCGCGTGGAGAACTCCTCGAACACCACCGGTTTTACCGGACATGAATTGGCGCCGAGTTCATTCGCAGCCACCGCAATGTTTCGCACCCCGGCACGCGCGGCAATTTTTGAGCCAGCAGCACCAGTCAACAGGATGGTGGCTGTGTTTACATCATCCACGGATGTATTCCCTCAGATTTGCCTGGAACAGGCTTCCGTTCTCCCCCGACTCCACCTGGATTTCCCCATGCATACACGCCAGGCCTTTCTTGACGATGGAAAGCCCAATGCCGGTTCCCGGGTAGGTTTCCGCGCCGTGCAAACGTTCAAACACATTGAAGATGCGCTCCCGGTGTCCGGGTGCGATGCCGATGCCGTTATCGGAAACCGACAGGATTACGCGACCGTCACGCGCGCTTGCTTGAATTCTCACTTCCGGTATCTTCTCCGGCGCCACAAATTTGATCGCGTTGCTCACCAGATTGAGAATCACTTGCTTAAGTATGCCGCGGTGAGCCTCCACCCACAGGGCGGGAACCTCCAAGCTGATACTCGCGTGCCGCATTTCAATCTCCGCGGCCAAGTCCGCCAGCACATCCTTGATCACCTCATTCAACGACACACCTTCCAGGGTAATTTGCTTCCGGCCCAGACGGCTATAAGCCAGCAAGTCCCGGATCAGGGTATCCATATTCTGAGAGGCTTTTACGATACGCGCCAGATAATTGCGTCCGGTCTCATCCAAACGTGAGCCGTAATCCTCCAGGATCGCATCCGCAAAACCATGCATGGCCCGCAGCGGTGCCCGAAGATCGTGAGCCGCCGAATAAGCGAAGGCATCCAACTCGCGATTGCTGGCATCCAGATCCGCGGTGCGCTCGGCAACCCGTCGTTCCAAATCGTGCATGTGATGCCGCAGTGCATCATTCAAGCGCACGTTATCGAGACCCGCGGAAGCGACCTGGGCAAGTTGTGTCAGCAATACTTCGTCCTGGGCATCGAAGTCTCCCGCAATCTTGTTGGACACCATGAGCACGCCGGTTGCCGCGCCATCCGTTGTCAACGCTACCGCCAAAACGCCATTCAGCGGCGGCTGTATCCCCTGATCTCTGCCAAGGCTTCTGAACTGCGGGTGCTGCTGCAGTTGCTTGCGGGTCAGACGCAGTGGTTGCGATTTCTGCAATACCGATTTATACATATCGCTGCCATCGGGCGTCACTTTGAAATCCGCCCAGTGGGCGTACTCGGGAGCCAAGGAAACATGCCCATCAACGCCTTCAGGAGCAACATGCTCCCAGTTGTGCGCCATGGCGATATTGGCACCAATAAGCTGCCGTGCCCGATCCACGCTGGTCTGAAAAATCTGCCCCATAGTCTGGGCGCTGGCAATTTCCAGGGAAGCAGCTGCCAGGACGCGCAACTCGCGTGCGCGCTGTTGCATCGCTGCCTGTGCCTGTCTATGCGATGAAAGATCATGCACCACCGCAAGATACACGATCCGGTCATTCATTTTAAGGGGATTGATATCCATCTCCACATCCAGATGACTGCCATCCTTGCAGCGATGCCGCCATTCCCCCACATGCAAGAATGCATCGGTTACGTTCTGCGATTTCAACTTTCCGAGACGTTCGACTTCCTCCGGCGGATAGACATCTGAAATCGTCATGCTCAGGAATTCTTCGCGTGAATAGCCATAGCGGCGTGTAGCCATCAGATTTGTTTCCAGAAAGCGGCCGTCGTCCGGGTCACATACCCACATGGGCACAGGGTTGTTCTCGAAGAAATGCCGGAAGCGCGCCTCGCTGTGTTGCAATGCCTCACGAACCGCATGAGTCTGTGAATCCGCCACATCACGCAACCGGCGTATCCAGCGACTCGCGATGACCGCTCCTCCCAACGATATCGCAGCCAGTAACAGCGCCAGCACCCAGATCACGAAGTGCTGGAGATTGAAATGCGCTTGTATCTGTTCACGCAGGCTATCGGGTAGTGGCGCCGCAAGAATCAGGTTGGCGCGAGCATCTTGCCAACGGTCATCCAAGAGAATGAAAAGCGCCAGACAAAGCAGGAACATGCTGATCGCCAACAGCAGTTTCAGCATGGAAAATGGTTCTGTTGAAGTATGCGGGAAATACCGCTGCTTGAGTTTCTCCATAAAAGGAGAGAACAGATAAATCAATGGGGCGTTTATAAGTATCGATTGCAGGAATGCATTTGGCCACCAACCCAGCCAGGAGGACCAGAGCGCCGTGCTAGCGGGAACGACATTGTATTGAGAGATGAATGCGCCGATGGAACTTACCATGGCAGCTACCAGCGATGCGCTGATGAAAATCAGCCAGGACTTGCGATTGCGCAGGGAATAGTCGTGAGGGAGCCAGCAATAAAACAGAAAATACACCCCCATGGCCAGGGAGTTGTGCAAGGCATTGACGACCGCCAGATCCAATGGCATGTTGGCATGCAAAGCGCCGAACAGCGTCGCCAGATAGGCAGGCAACGCCGCCCAATCCAATCCGAACCACATCACCAGCAGCACGCACACGGACCACGGCAGATAAAAACCAAAGACAACAGGGGTATTGAACAGCTCGATGGGCCATAGATTCCAGTTGAACCTGTAGCCGACGATAGCCCACCACACGCACACGGCGATGACCGCAAACCAGATGACCGCCGTCACGAAACCCACGTAATCCGACCGGCCCAGCACGCCCATCAGCGAGAGCGGCTGCCAGCGCAACTGCGCCACCCGGGCCCGGGCGCCCGCAACAGGCACACTATTGTTTCCCACAGACTGCATGCTGTCGTTGTCTCACAGGGGAAGCCGGAACCCCAGTCCCGGTCCGCCCAAGGCAAAATTGGGGGGAGATCCCTCTTCCCGGACTAACGGACGCAATTGCACCCCACTCGACCTTCACCTATAGTATGCGACCTTTCGGGGTGTAGCTCAGCCTGGTAGAGCACTACGTTCGGGACGTAGGGGTCGCAGGTTCAAATCCTGTCACCCCGACCATCATTCACATTCCCATCTGCACAGAGCCATCCTTGGCAGGTTGTCCAGCCCGCACATCCCTGTGCGGGCGCTCGCCGCAGTGCGGCGAGCCCTGTCACCCCGACCAATCGTTGCATCTTCTCGTTCACAGACTCATCCCTGATAGGCTGGCCGGCCCGCACTTTACGAGCTACGCATCCTGCTCCACTCGAAAGTCCAGGGCAGCCCTGACTGCAACGCATTCCCTGCTTTGCATGCAGGCCCAGGCCCGCCGTCCCTGGCGGGCCGCTCATTGCTGTGCGATTCGCCCTTGGCTGCCCGTTCGCCGGCGCGAAGCAGTGCTTCGCATGCATCCGGCTCAGCCCTGTGCGGGCGAGCCCTGTCACCCCGACCAAATTGGTTGTTGATCGACTCTTCCCGCCCTTCAAGAATCCTGCCTGTCAAGTCCACACGCTGGCGGTGCGCAGCTATCTCCACGGGTCTGCCCGCGGGGCAGTTGATCTGCGTCAAGGTATCCGCCCAGCCGCGAATATATAATGGTGTCCTCACTACAAGGAGGATTCAACATGTGTCGTTCACCCCTGCTGTCCGCCCGTATCCATCCAGCGTTGCTCGCCCTGTTGTTGTTCGCGGCGGGCGGGGCGGCACGCGCCCAAACATCCAATCTGCCCGATTCTCCCGCGAGTTACCGGCCGGACGTGAGTTTCACTCTCGAGACCCATATCGGCGCCAAGGGCATGACCTTCCGCGGCGTCGGTAGCGGCATCGACGGCGTGGATAATCCTGCCCTCAAGGTGCCGGTGGATGCGGTAGTGCAAATCACGCTCATTGACGGCGACGGCGCCGAGCATGACATCAGCGTGCCCGAGTTCAAGGCGCTCTCGAATCACGTGGTGGGCATGAACGCCAGCACGGTGATCGTATTCCGGGCCGACAAGGCGGGCCGTTTCGACTATTTCTGCACCCTGCCGGGTCATCGCCAAGCCGGCATGGAAGGTCGCTTGATCGTGGGCGGAGCCACTGCCACCCAAGCAGTGGAAGCCGCCGATATCAGCCGCGATCCTGCTGATGTGCCGTCACCCGTGGGCATCCGCGGACCCCAACAGGTGCATTTCACCCTCACCACCGAGGAAGTGCAGGGCCGCCTCGATGGCACCAGCTACAGCTACTGGACTTTCGACGGCAAGGTACCGGGACCGCTGCTGCGGGTACGCGTGGACGACAGCGTAACCCTGACGCTGAAAAATCCGGCCGGCAGCCACATGATCCATTCCATTGACCTGCACGCAGTCACCGGTCCCGGCGGCGGCGCGGCGGTGATGCAGGTGCCCCCGGGACAGGAGCGCTCATTCACTTTCAAGGCACTCAAACCCGGACTCTACGTATACCACTGCGCCACCCCCATGGTGGCGGAACACATCTCCAACGGCATGTACGGCATGATCCTAGTGGAGCCGGCCGGCGGATTGCCCAAGGTTAACCACGAGTTCTATGTGATGCAGGGCGAGCTCTACACCACCGGCGCCTACGGTCAACACGGTATTCAGGAGTTTGACGTCAACAAATTGCTGGACGAGCAGCCCACCTACTTCGTGTTCAACGGCGAAGTCGGCGCACTCACGAAATATCATCCCCTGCATGCCAAGGTCGGTGACCGCGTGCGCATCTTCTTCGGCGTGGGCGGACCGAACTTCACCTCCTCGTTCCATGTGATCGGTGAAATCATGGACCGGGTCTATGAGTGGGGTTCGCTGGTATCGCCGCCGGTGCGCGACGTGCAAACTGTATCGGTGCCGCCGGGTGGCGCGGTGATGGTGGAACTCACGCCCGAAGTACCCGGCAAGTACCTGCTGGTGGATCATGCGCTATCGCGTATGGAACGCGGATTGGTGGGCTACCTGGAGGTGAGCGGCCCCGCCAATCCGGCGATTTACCGCTCCGATTACCCGCCGGCGCCCGGATCGGGCCACTGAGTCGCTGGCTGCCGGCTGTATTTCCGGGGCGCTGTCAGGTACAGCGCCCCGGTGCTGCCCACCGTCGAGCCGCGCCGCTCATAAAATCTACGGCTTGAGCGGCGTGATGATCTGATCCAGATAATCCGGCTGGGATCGCAGCCGTTCCAGGTGCGGATACCGCAGGCCGCCGTGATAATCCAGCGTATAGGTTTTGTAGTAGTCCAGGTTCTTCACCAGCAATTGGATCGGGGCGGTTGAACCCTGAGCCCGGCGGATAGCGTCCCGGAACAATTCGGGTGTGAAGGCGCGGCCGTTCACGGCGATGATCTGCATGCCCGGGGCCAGGCCGGCTTTACAGGCGGGACCGTTCCACAGCACATCCTGCACCGCGCCCTTATTCTTGTCCTCCATACCGAGTTGCAGGCCGATGGAAAACATGACGTTGAGCTGTTTGCGCACCTTGTCGCTGGCCTTCTCATATTTCGAGGGCTGATCCGTGTACACCAGCCGGTATCCCCCGCGTGTGATGCCCGCGAGCGGCGCGTGGAATTGTTTGCTGTCGAGAATGTTTTTCAGATACGCCGCCCAATCATAGGGCTGCACGCTGTTCAAGGCCTTGACGATGTCGTCGACGTTATACGTTACCGTGGCATAGCTGCCGTTGTGGATGCCGAAGAAATCCCGCGCGAAGTCGTTGAGGCTGCGGCGGCCATGGCTCAACTCACGTATCTTGGTATCCACATCCAGCCACATCAATGTGCCTTCCGCATAGAAATCACCGGCACTGCGGCGCCAGTTGTGCCAAGCGTCCGGAACGTAATACAGGATCGAAGCCTCGTCGGCGGTGTCCTGCAACGGACGCCAGGTGCGCCCCGGCATATGGTCCATGGTGGCAGCCGTCAGCGCCAGCGCCTGACGGTAATCCTCCCGGGTCCACAATCCGCTGCGTGCGGCCGTCACCTCCCCCCAGTATTCCGTCAGGCCCTCATACACCCACAGCAAATCATCCTTTTCCGGTACGGAATTGAAATCCGGCGTCCACAGATCATAGGGGCGGCGGAACTTGCCGTTCCAGGAATGGGTGTATTCGTGGGGCAACAGGCCGGCCTCCACCAGATTGGTATCGGAGTTGATGAAGTAATTCGCGAAGGTACGGTCGTCGCTGGACTGATGATGTTCCAGGCCGAAATGGCCGGTGCTGTCCGACAAGGTGAACAGGAAATGATAGGAAGCGTAATGGTGCGCGCCAAACATCCTATATTCCTGTTGCACCAGATTGCGGTAATGCTGCACCTGCTGCGGCGTGATGGCGAGATCCTCGGGCCCATCTGCCACGATATCCAGGTACACGGGGATCTGGGCGCCTGGAGCCAGATTCACCTGGCGGAAATACTCACCGGCGATAAGCGGCGAATCCACCAGATTGTTGAGCGTTACGGATTTGAACTGAATATCACCGCTGCCGCCATGATGGGGTTCGAGAGCCGTGGCATATTGCCAGCCGTCCGGCAGCTTGACACTGGCATTGAAGGTGATGGCTTTGGAAGCATAACCCGCGGGATACAGCAGTACCTGATTCCATTCCAGATCAACGATATTCGGCGTGGCCGACACGCTCTGGCCGAATGCACCGCCGCTGGTGGGTGAGAGGAAATCGAATGCCACCCCCAGGTCATGCACGCCCCGGGGAACAATCAAGTGGATGGCGTACATGTCCACCAGATCCCGGCGCCAGGGCAGGGTCTCACCATCGGCGGTAATCACCAGCCCCGCCATATTTTGCAGCGGCCCACTAGGCGCATGCTCGCCCGGAATCCACTTGGGGTAATCGAGTGTGAGCGGCCCCGGTGAGACAGGAATCGCCTCCTGCACATGAAAAACCTTGCGGGGGGCGTCGCTCAAATCCACACTCAAAATGAGCGTGCCGGGATAGGTACTGGTGATCTCTGCGGCGGCCGCAGGACGAACCACAGGCACCAGGGCTATTGACAGCACTATGGCCAGGTACCCAATCGCGATTTTCATGAGTCCACTCCTCTATTACTATATTGTTTAACCGGAGACGGCGAACAACATACCCTACCGGCTACCCCTTACGGAACGTGCGGCCGGACCGGCGTCAGTATCCTGGAACCTCTTGATGCTCCCGGCGGCGAGGTTTTAACGCCCTATGTTAATATCCATTCCCGTGCGACGGAATATATCGGCCGTTATGGCTCATCAACCTTGCTCGTGGGTCATAAGAACTTCCTGATGAAAAAGCCAGTCCTTATTCCAGTATCTATCCAACTTTAATGCAGTTTTGCGTCAGAACGGAGGCTTTATGCGACTGACCCACTATCTTTTGATCGTTGTACTCTGTGCCCTACCGCTGAGCGTATTCGCGGCCGGCAAGCTTGGCATGTCCGATGCTGCGGTCACAAGTACGGAGGGTTTGCATCTCGATTGGCTGGACAGGAGTGTGAACCCTGCGCAGAACTTTTTTGGGTACGCCAATGGCAATTGGCAAAAGTCCAACCCGATTCCGCCCGCTTATTCCACCTGGGGAACATTCAACATCCTGCAAAATCAGAACGAGGATACCATCCATCAGATACTGGAAGATGCCGCCAAGAATACCCAAGCGCAACCCGGCAGTGACACCCGCAAGATCGGCGATTTCTATTACAGCGGCATGGACGAAGCCGCCATCAACCAGGCCGGCATCAAGCCCCTGGAACCCGAGCTTGAACGCATCGCCGATATCGAGAGCCAGAAACAATTGCAGGCCGAGATCGCCCATCTTCAGATGCTCGGCGTGAACGCCCTGTTCGGCATGGGCCAGATGCAGGACTTCAAGGATTCCACCCAGGTCATTGGCGTCGTGGGCCAGGGCGGCCTGGGTCTGCCGGACCGGGATTATTACCTCAAGAAGGATCCCAAGTTCGCCAAGATCCGCGCGGCCTACGTACAGCATATTGCCCGCAGTCTCGAATTGCTGGGCGACACCCAGGACAACGCCGTGCGTGAAGCTGGAATCGTGATGGATATTGAGACCAACCTCGCCAAGGCCTCCATGTCGCAGGTGCAGCAGCGCGACCCACGTGCCGTTTATCACGTCATGAGCCTGGCGCAACTGGACAAGGCCACACCCAACTTCTCCTGGCAGGATTATTTTGCCAACTTGGGTCATCCGGAACTCAAGAGCATCAACCTGGAGATGCCCAAGTTCTTCAAATCCATGAGCATGCAACTGAAAAGTGTGCCCCTGAGCAACTGGAAAACCTATCTGCGCTGGCAGCTGCTGGATGCCTTCGCACCGTATCTGTCCCGACCCTTCGTGGATGAAGATTTCAAGATGCAATCCACGCTCACCGGCGCCAAGAAGCTGCTGCCCCGCTGGAAACGCGTCGTCAAGACCGAGAACCGTGCCTTAGGGTTCGCAGTCGGCAAGGCCTACGTAGAACAGAAATTCCCACCCGCTTCCAAGGCAGCGGTGCTGGACATCCTGCACGGTATCCGCGCCGCGTTGCAGAAAGATCTGGAAACCATTTCCTGGATGAGCCCCAAAACCCGCCAGGCGGCCATCAAGAAACTCGCGCTCATGGGCGAGCGCATCGGCTATCCGGACAAGTGGCGCGATTATTCCGCGCTCAGCATTGACCGTGGACCCTATGTATTGAACGTCATGCGCGCCAATGAGTTCGAGAATAATCGCGAGCTCAACCAGATCGGCAAGCCGGTGGACACCAGCGAGTGGTTCATGACGCCGCAAACGGTGAATGCCTACTACGATCCCTCCATGAACAACATCAACTTCCCGGCCGGCATCCTGCAGCCGCCGCTTTTCGATCCCAAGGCCCCCATGGCGGTGAACTACGGCGCCATCGGCTTCATCATGGGACATGAAACCACCCACGGCTTCGATGACCAGGGCAGCCAGTTCGACGGCCATGGAAATCTGAGGAACTGGTGGACCACGGCGGATCACCGGCATTTCGGGAAGAACGTGCGATGCATCGTCAAGCAGTTCTCCAACTACACCGTTGATGGCGATGTGCACGTGCAGGGCAAGCTGGTAACCGGCGAGGCCATCGCGGACCTGGGCGGCCTGAAACTGGCATGGCGTGCCTTCCATGCCTCGCCGTACTACAAAGACGCCAAGACCATTGACGGCTTCACGCCGGACCAGCAGTTCTTCCTGGGCGCAGCTCACGTATGGGCGAGCAACATTCGCCCCGAGGAGGCCCGCCGCCGGGCGACGACGGATCCGCATCCGCCGGCCATGGATAGGGTGAATGGCACCCTGGCGAACCTGCCGCAATTCCAGCAGGCCTTCCATGTGCCGAAAAAGAGTCCGATGGTGGACCAGCCTATTTGCGTGATTTGGTAGCCCGTAATCGGGCGACCAGGGCCTGTGCGGCGTTCGGCCCACAGGCCCTTTCTTTTGTGTATTGAAAAATGACCACGCCGATCAGCCCGCCTTTATCCATAGATACTTGTGTTCGTTCGCCGATGCGGATGAAATTTCATAGGGTTTTTTCACCACCATGACCCCCCTGAAACTGAATTAAATCTGAATAATTTTTGTATGGCTGGAAAGCGTTATCCGGGGTGCTATATACCTCTTGTCGCCTGCGGCAACGCGGACGCCCTTGCGAACCCTACACGAGGCTTTCCATGAATGACCGGAAACTGAAATCAGCGTGTATCGCCGTCCTGTTGCTGGCCAGCGGTTCGGCGATTGCGGGCCCCGCGGGCAAGCATGATCCGGAGATGGCGGCCGCAGCCGCCATTACCGCCGGCAACGATGCCTGGGTCGCCGGCATGAAACAGGGCAACGCTGACCTGATTGCGGGCATTTTCACTGCGGATGCCCTGGACTGCGAGCCGGACGGCGAATGCGTGCGCGGACGCGCGGCGATCCGCAAACAACTGCACGCGGAGTTCTTGAAATACGGGGCGGCGCACGTGGCCACGGTGCATTCCCTGGGCTCGGTACGCGACCAAAACTTCATCTATGAATGGGGCACCGCGGGGTCGGTCCGCGGGAATGGCCAGGTCGCCGCCGGCAGGTATCTCGCCATCTGGCGCCGACAAGCCGATGGCCGTTGGAAGCTGTACCGCAACCTGTCGCTGCCGAACCCGGCAAACTGACTGGCATCCCGCCGGCGCTGAAAGCTTCGGGTTCGGCCGGATAATTGTTATATGCTAAGCAATTGGGATCCGGCACGAATTTGACGACCGGGCGGAGGCTGTTCAATGTGCATGCAAACGCTGGCAGGACGTGCCGGTCCGTTGATGCTGGCGGCGCTGCTGTCCCTGGTCGCCGGCTGTGGGGGCGGTTCGGGTTCATCCTCATCTTCAGGCATGCCACCCCCCGCGACACTGCCCCCGCCGGGTGCGCCGCTGGTGCGGGTGTCCGGCACTTCGCCCTACGCCGCCGGTTGCGGCGGTGCCCTGGCGGGCAGCGTGAACTATGAAAACGCGGAAGTAGAGCCTTACGTCGCGGTGAATCCCACCAACCCTTCCAACCTCATCGGCCTCTGGCAACAGGATCGCTGGTCCGACGGCGGGGCTCACGGACTGGTGATAGGGCGCAGCCTGGATGACGGCAAGACCTGGAGCGAACAGCCCATCAATCTGTCCGTCTGCGGCGGCGGCAGTAACACCAACGGCGGCGATTATGCCCGCGCCTCCGACCCCTGGGTGACGTTCTCCCCCAACGGCGTGGCCTACGTGATTTCCATTTCCTTCAGCGGCTACGGCTTGCAAGCCGGTTCCGTGAGCAGCGTGCTGGTGAGCAGTTCCACCGACGCCGGCGTCACCTGGAGCAACCCGGCGACGCTCATCCTGGACGGCGCCAACGCCTTCAATGACAAGGAAACCATTACCGCCGATCCCAACAATGCGAATTACGTGTATGCGGTCTGGGACCGGCTCGATACCAGCGGCTATGGGCCCGCGTATTTCGCACGCAGCACCAACGGCGGCCAATCCTGGCAATCCGCCGTGCCCATCTACAATCCGGGATTCAACAATCAGACCATCGGCAATGAAATCGTGGGGCTTCCCGACGGCAGTATCGTGGATGTCTTCGAGGAGATTGACAACAGCTCCGGCAATACCACGGGGGTCATCAAGGTGATGCGCTCCACCGACCAAGGCGCCACCTGGTCGGCGCCGATCGCCGTGGCGCAGGATTTATCCGTGGGTACCAGCGATCCCAACACCGGCGCACCGGTGCGCGACGGCGGTTTCCTGCCGCAGATGGCCGCAGGGCCCGGCGGCAAGCTGGTGGTGGTGTGGCAGGATGCGCGCTTTTCCAACGGCCAGCACGACGGCATTACCCTGACCGAATCCTTGGACGACGGCCAGACCTGGAGCGCCCCGGTGGAGATCAACTCGGTTCCGTCGGTGGAGGCTTTCACCCCCAGCGTGGCGGTGCTGGCGGACGGCACCATCGGCGTCAGCTATTTCGATTTCAGGAACAACACCAGCAATCCAAGTCAGCTGATCACCGATTATTGGTTCACCTCGTCCACCGACGGCGTGCACTGGAGCGAACAGCACATCTCCGGGCCCTTCGATCTGGATCTGGCACCCAACGCCGAGGGTCTGTTCCTGGGCGACTACCAGTCGCTGGCCGTCATCGGTCAGGCGTTCGTGCCGTTCTTCGTGCAGACCAACAACCAGGGCACCGCCGACCGCACCGATGACTATGTGCTGCCGCCGCAGCCCGTACCGCTGACCCTGACCCGGGCCGTCACCAACGTCGCCGTGGCCTCACCGTCTGAACTCAATCCTAACAGCGCATTCCGCCAGCGCGTCCATGAACATGTCGTGCAGTTCCTGCGCGCCGAAATTCCGGGATGGGAACGATTCCAAGCGAAGCAGCAGCATCCTGCCAGCCCGCCTTGAGCCAATTATTGCGGAAATTTCAGAGTTGATACTGCGGTTGTTACACCGCAGGATAGTCAGCAGTGTGCCATGGTATCGCAAGTCGAAAATGGCGAGGTAAGTCGGACTTCCCTATTCGGAGGTTTTTCTTGAGACCAGTCTTCAAAAACCTGTTAACCGTGGTCTGTCCCCGTTTATTCTCTATACTCGGCAAGGAGGCCTGCTATCTTCTGGAAATTGAAGACCTCTTTCTGCCTAGAATTCAGCTTTGAGTATTGTACCTTTCGTATCTTCATGCTTTGAAACCCATCGTGTGTTAAGACGCGGGTGTACTTCATGTATCCTTATTAACCTTATTTTCACTCGCTACGGCCGTTTCCAAAAACAACGAATATGCTCGCCGACCTGAAATAAATATTCGAATTAAAATAACAAACACGGCAGCAATAGCGCCAAAGAATTGATGGCTTGAGTCGACACCAAATAACTCGTAAATGTACGCCGCTCCAACAATGGAACCCACTGTCGCGACAATCCATAAGAATATTCGGCCAAGTAAATTCTTTGCAATAATTAATGGGGTCAGAGCGAATATCGCCATAAGATCAAGTCTATCACTCAAAAGATTTCTGCTACCCACGCTGCATTCACGCCGAACCCAGCGCCACGCCAAACAGGTGGCCCACAAAAAAGGTAACGCCGGCGGCCAACACGCCGATCAGCACCATGCGCAGAGCGCTCCATAAGAATCCGCGGCCGGTGAACAGGCTGACGGTGGCGCCGGTGGCGAACAACGCTACCGCTGTCAGCCCGATGGACCAGATTAATCCATGTTTCGGGTGCGGCCAGAAAAAGGGGATCAACGGGATCACCGCGCCCACGGCGAAGGCGACGAACGAAGAGATGGCGGCGCCCCAGGCGGAGCCCAGTTCCTGCGGATTGAGACCCAGTTCCTCCCGCGCCAGCGTATCCAGGGCGCGCGCCGGATCGCGCGTGAGGGTGTCGGCGAGCTGGCGGGCCTCGGCGGGCGCCACGCCGCGTGCTGCATAGATGAGTGCCAGTTCCTCGGCCTCCTCCTCCGGATAGGCGGCCAGTTCGTCGCGCTCCAAACCGATCTGGTATTCGAACATTTCCCGTTGCGAACGCATGGACACGTATTCGCCGGCGGCCATGGAGGCCGCGCCCGCCAGCAGTCCGGCGATACCGGTGAGCAGGATCACATGGCTGTCGAAGGCCGCGCCCGCCACGCCCAGCATCAGACTGGCATTCGATACCAATCCGTCGTTCACGCCGAACACCGAAGCACGGAAACTGCCGCCGCCCGCGAGCCGCCGGTGGCGGGATTCGGGACGGCCGGCCACCGGTGCGTCGTGGCCTGCGGCCAGGGTGCGTGTATACACCGACAGGCCGCGCACCTTCATGGCCGCCAGCATCGGCAGCAACCGCTGCGGCCCCAGCCACCTCACCAGACGCGCCACCAGACGCGCGCGCAACGCCGGGCGAAACTGCGCCGGCAGCTTCTCGCCCTTGGCAATCGCCAGCCGCTGCCAGTGGTGCGACTGGCTCTCGGCGGCGATAGCCAATTTCATGAACAGGGTGCGCAACTCCGGCGTGGGTTCGCAGTCCGCGATCACCCGGTACAGAAACGCCGATTGCTGTTCTTCCTGCCAGCTGTCACGTTCGTTCATAAAATTATCTTACGGATACTTCTATTAATGCATTCAGTGACTAATAGCATCTAACAAAATACCTTAACTCCCCCTCACCCTCTTCATCGCTCTGCATCCTGCTTCGCTCGAAGTCCAAGGCATACATCCATGTATGCCTGCTCGGCGGCGCGAAGCTGCGCTTCGCAAAACCCGTCTCGCCCTCTCCGACCAGGGGAGAGGGGATCGTAAGTGAGACGTTGAAGCATAGGTATTCATTTTGTTCGACACTCTATATGTTCATAATGTTTGTATATTTAATATCGTTAGTGTCATGATTTGTTGATGATTCCATGAGGCACATGGCCGGTGGTCACATAACCCGCGGCCGCTTCCACATGGCCTTTCTGGTCATCGAAAAAGATATCCGCGCCGAAGGTTTTCAGGAACGCGCCCTTGGGCAGGCCGCCGAGAAACAGGGCCTCGTCAATGCGGATATTCCAGGCACGCAGGGTGCGGATGACGCGCTCATGGGCAGGCGCGGAACGCGCCGTCACCAGCGCCGTGCGGATCGGCGATGGGTCCAGGGGATAGTCCGCCTGGATGCGCTGCAGCGCCGCCAGAAAGTTCTTGAACGGCCCGCCGCTGAGCGGCGCCCGCGCCTGGGCTTTCTCGCTCTTCGCAAAGGCCGCCAACCCCTGTTCCTGATACACCCGTTCGGCCTCGTCGGAAAACAACACCGCATCCCCATCGAAAGCGATGCGCAATTGCCCGGAGACGGCGGTTTCGGCGCGCGACGGCACGATGGCGGCCGCCGCCCGGCCCGCGTCCAGGGCCGCCACCACGTCTTTCGGCTCCGCCGACAGGAACAAATCGGCGCTGAACGGTTCCACGTAGCGCCACGGGGCCGCGCCATTGGTGAAGGCGGCGCGCGTGATATCGAGCTGGTAATGCTGGATGGAATTGAAGATGCGCAGACCGGTATCGGCGCTGTTGTGCGACAACAGGATCACCTCCACCCGCTTTTCCCGATCGGAGCTGTTGAGCCGCAGAAGCTTGTTCACCAATGGAAACGCGACTCCCGGTTCCAGCAAGTCGTCTTCGTGCTCGATCTGATAGCGCGAATAGGCTTCGAGCCCCTGCCCGGTGAAGACACGATGGCTCTCCTCGAGACCAAACAGAGCCCGCGAGGAGATCGCCACCACCAGACAATGCGCGAGGCTCTCAGCCATCGGCGGGTTCCCATTCCACGAAGCGCCGCAACAGCGGGAAGTACAATCCCACTTTAACACGCCGCTGTTCCAGGCCGCGTATCAGCTTGGCGTAACCATCCAGCTGCTGGCGGTAGCGCGTCTGCTCCCGCGCCAGAAACGCCTCGACATCGCCGCCGCGATGGCGGCTGGTCTTGTAATCCACGATCCAGCGGGTCCCGTCCTCGTCAACGAAGGTGCGGTCGATGACACCCGTGGCCAGGCGCTGTCCGTCGAAATAGCTTAATGCATACTCCGAACGTGCCTGCGCATGCCGATTATCCAAAATCCATCGACCGCGCTCATCCGCGAGGGTGGTTAACACGGCTTGCGATACGTCCGACATGGCCGAGTCAAGTTCTGCTTCTGCGACTCCTAATTCACGCAACCAGTGCATGCAGAGAGGTTGCAGTTTATGCACGCGCGGCTCATCCCAATGGGCTGCATCATCCGCGGCGATGCGCTGCAGCAGGCGGTGAACTACGCTACCCACATGTCGCAAGGTATCCCCGACCCACTCGAATTCCAGGAGTTCCCGCTCTTCAGCCGCCAGGGTTTCCGCAGCGACCGGCCAAATAATGGAGCTATCCGGCACGGGCATCTGCCAGTCCGGGCGCAGACGCCGCAGCGGCATGGAGACCGTGCCTTGTTCCTCCGGCACCGGCGCCATCGCGTCCTGCCGATGGAGAGCCGCTTCGAAATCCCCCCTGACCACCGGCCACAGCAATCCCAGCAGCGATTCGGCACGCGGCTCCGCCAGACTGCGTTCGCCGTCCTTTTCCCGCACCGTGGTGTGACCGAACAGATGCAGCTTTTCCCGCGCCCGGGTAGCCGCCACATACAGCAGGCGCGTCATTTCCAGATGCTCCTGCCCGCGCTTGAGGGAGAGGATGAACTGGTAAATGGGGTCTTGCTCGCCGCCCTTGGGTTCCAGCGGCGCCAGCAGCAGGTCATTGCGGCCCGTGGACCGCGGACGTTCCAGCCAGGTGAGCAGCGGCTTGTCGCGCCTCCCCGGACCGGCACCCAGACCGGGCACCATCACCACGTCGAACTCCAATCCCTTGGCCTTATGGATGGTCATGAGCTGCAGCGACTCATCCGCGCGTGGGTCGGAGCGCGCGAACAGATCCGTGAGGGCGGTTTCCAATTCCGCCTCATCCTGCAGTTCGCCGCCGTCATCCAATGTTTCCAGCAACTCCAGGTAGGCCTCGGCGTCCGCCAGATCTTCGACCCATTTCAGGGTGGCCGGCGCTCCCAGTTGCAACCACACCCGTTCCACCTGTTCCCGCAGGCTGCCGCGCCGGCGGTCGGCAAGCGCCTCCAGCAGAATCCCACGTACCGATTCGAAACGCGTCCCGTCCACCTGCGGCTGGAGACTGGCCATGAGACCTTCATCACGCAACCGTTCCGGAATCGTCATGGCCTCATCGCGGCCCGCCAGCGCGTGCAGCGCCGACAGGCTGAGCCCGCACCAAGGCGCACGCAAACTCGCGAGCCACGCAGTCCGGTCCGCCGGATGCCGCAGCGCGCGGGTCAGGGCCAGCAGATCCTGCACCACCGGCCGGTCGCCCAGTTTCTCCAGTTCGACCGCGCGGAAGGGGATGTCCAGCGCGCGCAGGCGGCGCACGATGAACGCCAGATGGGCCTTGCGGCGGGACAGCACCGCGATGCGCATATCCGGACGTTCTGCCCGTGCCGCCGTGATAACGGCCGTCACCTGCGCCGCTTCGCTGGCGGAATCGCCTTGCAGCAGCGTGTGCAGGCTGACCGCCGCACCCTCCATCGCCATGTATTGCGCGCTTGCCCCGGCATAAGACACGGCGCCGCTGGCGATGTCATCCTGATGCGGGAATAGTCGCTCAAAGGTGTCATTGAACCAGCGCACCAATCCCGCCTGGGAACGGAAATTCGCGCTCAGGGTCAGGGGCGTGAGCGCTATCTGACCCAGGCCCGCCTGCCTTGCCCGCAGGAACAGGCCCACTTCCGCCTCCCGGAAGCGGTAGATGGATTGCATGGGGTCGCCCACCAGAAACAGGGTGCGGCCATCGCTTACCTGCCAGCCGGCGGTGAGCCGTGTCAGGAGATCGGTTTGATTCACCGAGGTGTCCTGGAACTCGTCCACCAGGATATGCTGCAGACGGTGATCCAGGGTCAGATTCAGGTCCGTGGGATCATCCTCGGTGCCCAGTGCCTGCAAGGCACGCAGGGATACCTCGGCGTAATCCACTTCGCCGTGTTCCATGAACACCAGTTGCAACTGAGCTACAGCCAGCGGCAGCAGACTCAACAACGCATCCAGCACCTGCCATTGGTTCTCCGGGTAACGCGGTGGTGGCAATGTGCGCGCACCTTCGAGCGAGTCACGCAGAGGCTCCAGTTCAGTGAAACGTCTCAGCAGTTCCTGTACGCGCGTTTTGTCATTACGGCTCTCCGGCGGGAAGCCCTGCCTGGCATTGATCTGCCGGCGCCACTCATTGCGGTCGGTGAGAAAGAGCTCGGCGATGCCGCGCCAGGCCGGCAAATCCTCCGGATTTGTGCCGGGCAGGGTTTTAAGGTCTGCACACGCGATGATCTCCGATGTGGCGGATTGAAGGCGCAAGCTTGCGGCGGCCTTGCTCGCCAGTTCCGCCAGATGTTCACGGCAATCGGCGGGTATGGCATACAGCAACTGCGCCAGCGCCACCCGCACTTCTTCCTGCAGCGCGAGTTCCAGCTGCTTGCGTCTCAAGCCACCGGACTGCACCAGCGTATGCTGCAACCACTGGTCGCGGCGCGGCAGCATGTCGGCAATCAGCTGTATCACCCGCGGCAAGCTGTTGTCCAGATGCACCAGCAAGGTGCTCACGGCCTGGGTCTGCTGCGGTTCACCGTCTTCCAGCAGGGCGAGCGCGCGGCGCGCTGCTTCCAGATACAGCGGTTCAGGACGTTCGGCGATCCCCGGTTGTGTGCCGAACTTCGACAGCAACGGCATGCGCCGGGTGAGTTCGGCATTCAGGGAATCGATGGTCTGGATACGCAGACGCGCCGGATGGCGTGCGATGTTCCAGCCGCGCAGCCGGTCGCGGGCACGCGCGCGTTGCGCCAGTTCCCAGGTATGCCGTTTGTGCGCTTCCGCCGGCGCCTGAGCATCATCCAGTTCCAGCGCGCGCGCGACGCGCATGCGCATCTCGCCGGCGGCTTTCTTGGTAAAAGTGATGGCCAGAATCTCTTCCGGCTCATCCACCACCGCGAGCAGTGTCAGGAAACGCTGGGTCAGGAGCTCGGTCTTGCCGGAACCGGCCGGCGCCTGCACGATGAACGACTGGCGCGGATCCAGGGCGCGGGCGCGCACCGCGGCATCCGCCGGCGGATGATCATCCTTGCGCATCATCGCCCTCCCTGCTCAAAGCATCGCGCTCATGGATTCGGCACAGTGCTTGCAGATGGCAGTAGCGGCAGGTGTCGTCGTACTTTGGAGCCACGCGTGCGACCCCCTGCACGAATTCTTCCGCCAGCGCGGTCACCGCGACACGCCATTGGGCCAGCAACGCGGGCCAGTCTCGCGGGTCATCCGGTTTTTTGCGCGCAGAACCATAGTCTCCGACCTCCGGCACCAGCCCGCCCCGTTCGGCAACTCCGCGATACCGCAGATCACCGGCGCGCAGCTGTGCGAACAATACCGCCGTCGGCGGTTGCGGATCCGACACCGTATAGATCGGCAGCTGCGGTTCATCCGGCCGTACACCCAGCCAGTCGCGCGGGTCGGCTTCACCGCTTTTATAATCGATGACCACGTGCCCGCCGTCCGGCAGCCGGTCGATGCGGTCCACCCGGGTGTTGAGCCTGAGACGGCCCAGCGTCACGCTCCGCTCCTGCTCAGGCTTCTCGACACTGAACGGGGCGCGCGTTGCTTCGATTTCAAGCCACGCTGCGATCAATCTCGTGAGGCGCTCCTGTTCCAGCCGCTTGAAATTCGGTGTGAAGACATCGGGATTGCGCGATGCAAACTTGTTCACCACCTGGGTGACGCAGTCTTCGACCTGCTGCACACGCTCGCCAGTCAGCAAGCCCGCGAGCGTGGCGTGATCCCTGAGTCGCTCCCACAGACGCGCCAGGACTTCGTGCAGCAGTGAGCCACGCTCCATCGGGCTGAGTCCGGGCGACGGCCTCGCCAGTGGCTGCGCGCCCAACCTATAGATAGCGAAGCACTGGAACGGACAGGCCGCCTGCGCCTGCAGCACCTGGGTGCCGCCCGCGACGATACCGGCCTCCGCCAGCGGCGGCCCCTGTTCATCCGTGAATTCCGTGAGGGCCGCGGCAGCCTCTTTCTGCAGGCGGTCATGCCAGTACTGCACCGGACTTTGCAGCAGATGCGCTGGCACTGTCAGTTCGATATCCGCCAGCAGCGGACTGCAGCGCAATTCCGTATCCGCATCGCGTTGTGGTGTGCTCACCACCACGTCAGTAGCACAGTTCAAGAGCCGGCCCGTAACCTGGACGGCATACTCCAGTTCACGTGCGGCGCTGGCATGCGGCAGCTGGTAACGCCGCTGGATCGTCCAGGGGATGAAAGGATCGGGCCGCGGACTCGGTGGCCACACATCGTCGGTCAACCCCATGATCCACAGGTGGTCGAACTGCAGACCGGCGGTTTCCGGAATGCCGAGCACCTGCAGCGGCACATCCGCACTGGCCGGCTGGAACTCGCGTTGCGAGACCAGCCGCGTGAAACGCGTGAGTGCGTCCTCCGCCTGGATGGGTTGCAACACCGCATCCAGTCGAGCGAAATCCCCCAGCACTTCACGCAAGCTCTGTACCGCCTGGTACTCGCCGGCATCGGGGGTGCGTTCCCCCGGCCAGCGGAATGCCCTGAGTAGTGCAGCAAAAGACTTCGACCAGGCGCTGGGCAGTTGCCGCGCCGGGGTGGTGCGCAGCAGTTGCAAGACCGTCTCCAGCGCCGATTTCAATGTCTGGGTTTCACCGCCTTGCTCCGCCAACATCAGCAACCGTCCCAGGCCCACCTCTTCGAGATTGGCGTCGCGGAGGCTGACTTCGAGGCGTGCACGCGCCGGCGATTCACTGTCACCGGCCGCGATAAATGGCGAACGCAGCAGGCGGCTCGCCTGTGCAAACGGCAAGCGTCGCTGCAACGATTGCAGTACGTTGAGTGCATCGCTCACCACCGGGCAATCCGCGAGCGGCCGGCCGATGGAGAGGTTGTAGGGACGCGGAGATGGATCACCCGGCAGCCTGCCGGGGCACAGAATCTGATCGAGAGTGCGGGCAAATGCCTGCCGCTGTTCTGTCAGGTCCCGGGCAACGATGCCGATGCGCGTGGTGGGCGAACGTTCCAGCAGCGCCCGTGCCCAGCGCGCGGCCGCCTGCATCTCCGCTTGCGCATCCCCACGGGCAATGCGTTGACGGCTGTTCGCGCACTCGCCGGACACCGGCAGCTGCTCCACTTGGCTGCCCGCCGTACGCAACGCAGCCAACAGCCGCTGCTGCTGTGGCGTGAATTCCTCGAAACCGGCGAACACACAATGTTTCGGGGCTGCCAGCTTTTCAGCGATCAACTGCGTTGTCAGATAATCCGGCAAGCGCGCCGGATCCAGAAGGCCGTGTGTCTCGCAACGCTGTACGAAATGTTGTGCCCACTGCGCGAACTGGCGCGCATCGTCACCGGCCGCCGTCTGCGTCAGCTCGATAAGGGCAATGCCATAGGCCTGACACACAGCCCAGGCGGTGTTGGCGGCGTGGGCCGTGGCCGCCGGTTGCAGCAGCGCGGAACCGTCGTGGCCCGCTTGGATAACGGTTTCCCACAGGGTTTCCGCCTGATGGGCGCCCAGAAGCCGGGGACCGGGTTGCAACCGGGTTTCTTCATATAATGAGAATTGTCGCTGGAGGAACACGCCCCAGCTGAGCACCTCGGGACGCTCCCACACCTCGGCAGCCCGCGCCCGTGCCGCCTCCGCATGGGCCAGGCGCACGGCCCGGACCAGCCGCTCGCTGGCCGCCACCACCGTCGCGCCCGCCACCAGCGCCGTCAGAATTTCACTTTCATGCCAGAGGCGTTGCGTCACGCGGGAACATCCCCATATATAATGTGTCTCACAGTTTAACCCGGCACCACCACCGAACCGGCGGCAAATTGGCGTTGGCCGGTGGTCCAGTCCGCAGCTCCGCGAAACAAAGGTAATCCAACATGCCCCTGAATAATCCACTGAAAACCGGTAACCCGGCCCTCCGGACCAAGGCCTTCCAGAACCCGGGCGTCATCACCGGCGAGCGCATGACGCTCAACGGCACCATCGGCAAGAGCTTGATCATGCTGGTATTGCTGATGATCACCGCCGCCTGGTGCTGGTCGCGGGCGTTCGCAAGCTATGTGCCCGCCACCGCCACCACTCCGGCGGCATTCGACATGGCGGCAGTCATGCCCTATGTGATCGGCGGCGTCATCGGCGGCTTGGTGTTCGGTCTGGCGACCGCGTTTAAACCTACCTGGGCGCCGATGACGGCACCCCTGTATGCCATCTCTGAGGGTTTCGCGGTGGGCGGAATCTCGGCGATCTTCAATGCCCAATACCCCGGCATCGTCATCCAGGCAGTGGCTCTGACCCTGGCGGTGGCTTTGGGAATGCTGATCCTCTACCGCACCGGCATCATCAAGGCCACACCCTGGCTCTATAAGATGGTGGGAGCCGCCACCTTCGGCGTACTGATTTTCTACGCGCTCACTTGGCTCGTGGGCATGTTCCATGTGGACACCTCCATGCTCTTCGGCCATACCGGCCTATCCATCGGCATCAGCCTGTTCATCGTGGCCATCGCCGCCTTCAACCTGATCCTGGATTTCGACATGATTTCCAAGCAGGCGACGGCCGGCGCACCCCGCTACATGGAATGGTATGGCGCCTTCGCCCTGATGGTGACCCTGGTCTGGCTGTACCTGGAAATCCTGCGGCTCTTGGGCAATACCCGACGTTGATATTGCCATCCTTAAGATCAAACAGCCCCGCTTATGCGGGGCTGTTTGTTTGTGGCGTTACCCGGTGGGGAAAATGGAGTCAGGTATCGTAGGATCCGCACTGATAAACCGTCCGATGCCCGGGTCATACACCCGCCCGTTCAGGTGTACGGGCGCAATTTTGGTTGCAACCTGGTGGTCAATAAAACCAGCACGTGATGGTTGTGGTAAGTTGGTAATTACCGTCCCAGAGGCGAATAAAGCGTCATCGGTTGGTCACTGCATGCAGTGAATCCGTAGTGCTCATAGAACGATTTTGCTTTTTCGTCCTTGGCATCCACCAGCAACGCATAGGCGGCAATTTCTTTTTTGGCGTGGCGACAGCGGCTCACAGCCAGAGCGACCAATTTCCCACCGAGTTTTTTCCCCTGCTGGTTCTTGCTTACGGCTAGACGCCCCATCCGGAAACATGGCACCGGGAACCGCGGCAACCCCTTACGCTCAGCTTCGGAGATCTGCGCTGTTTCCACCTGTGCCGCGCTCAACGTGTAGTACCCCAAGACCACGCCCGGTGCGTCTGAATCCACCAGGACGTAGATCTGCGTGACTCCTCGCCGCCGATGCTGAGTCGCGTAGCGCGCCAGGTATTCGTTCAGTACGGGTGTGCCGCAGTCGAAATCAGCGCAATTGTGGAGCTTCGAATCGAGCCGGTGCTCTTCAAGCACGGCGCACCGAGCCGCGCACCGTTTTCAGAGCTTCCTCGAGTGCCTTATTGGGAGCGAAGGGCTTATCCAAAGCTGAGGCGAACTTTGCGAAATCCCGCGCCGACATGGTGACCCGGGTCTCTTGTTCCAGGAGCGCCCGCGCCTTTTCTTTGGCTGCGGCTCGCACGAAACCGGCCGTCGTTGTGCCCATAAGGGCCGCGGCTTGCGAAAAGAGTTCCTTCTCGTCGTTCTGCAATTTCAGGTCAAAACGGGCGCTGGCTGAAGCCATGGGTCGCTCCTGAGTTCCAAACGATATCTCTTAGGTACGGTATTTTACCGTACTACTATATAATCCGCCACCGCCCCGCCACCCAATTAAATCTGAATCTGAACCCGCGGTCGGTATCGTCCTTGAGCGCCGTGATCTGGGCGGTGGTCAGGTCATCATCCCAGTTCGAGGGATCGCGCCGCAGGCCGAACGCATCGAAGGCCGCTCCCGGCACTCCTCTCGGAGTGCCCCTGCCTCCCGCGGCACTTGTACATCCCTGTACATCGCTCATGCTCTGGGCCACAGTACCCTGGTCATCGGTAATGGTATCCACACTGCCCAGGTGGTCGTAGTGCAGGTAGCGGGTGGTGGCATTGCCACTCTGGTCAATGGTGTGCACCGCGATCACCTGGCCGTCGGCAATGATGTTGTGCCGGTAGTCGGTGGTGGTGGCCGTCGCCACCACCTCGAACAGCCCGCCGATGTAGGTGGTATCCGTGGTCGCGCCGTTGAACGTCGCCGCCTGGTAATACCGCTGGTGCTCCGGGTCATAGCTGAACGTGCTGCCGCCTTGGGCCGAAGCGAGGGACGCCGGCAGATTATCCGCCGTCCAGGTCAAGGGTGAACCGTTGCGCGTCAGCATGTTGCCGTCGGCATCGTAACTCGCACTGTACACCGTCGTGCCCGAGGAGTTCTGGATGCTGTCCACCGCGTAGGGATGGTTCGGGTCATAAT
>Ga0307372_10001584_pt1 | contig 39326 bp, 34 predicted proteins | sample OX1MG_FD_202533 | JGI IMG/M metagenome (GOLD analysis project Ga0307372, IMG submission 202533) | Soil microbial communities from Risofladan, Vaasa, Finland - OX-1 | ecosystem: Environmental > Terrestrial > Soil > Coastal area > Acid sulfate soil | place: Finland: Risofladan, Vaasa | collected...
CAGGCGCGCCCGTTGCTTGCGATGGGCTCGGCGGAGGCGCAGACCCTTTCCGCGCGGCGGATCGCCGAGGGTCGGATTTCGGCGCGCGGCGCGGAAGAGCTGGCCGGGGCGGCGCGGCGCGCGCGCGGCGGATCGATGCGCGGCGCGGCTGCGGGCGGTCTTAACGCAGACCCCAATCTGGCGGCGCTCGCCGAAGGGATGCAGCGCGGGCTCAAGCGCAAGGTGCGGATCGTGCGCGCGCGCGGCCGCAAGCCCGGCCGGATCGAAATCGAATTCTACGGCGTCGACGATCTGAACGCACTGGCGGCGACGCTCGGCGCCGCCGCGCGCCCGCATTCCGCGCTCTCATAAGCCGGTTTTCGGGCGCGGCGACGGCGACGGTGACGCGATGACAGAGCAATGAAGGGGCCGGCGCGACCGTCGACGGGATCGAAAGCGGCCGGTCCCCATCGGCCGCCCGCCGGCTCGCGGAAAATCGGCCGCCCCTCCAAGCAGCATCGCGCGCCCTACGATATCGAAACCGTCACCGACGCCGCCGTGCGCGTCTTCAATCGCCACGGCTACGAAGCGGCCTCGATGGAAGACGTCGCGCGCGAAACCGGGATCACCAAGTCGAGCCTCTACTATCATGTCTCGGGCAAGGAGGAATTGCTGGCGCGCGCGCTGGAGCGTGGATTCAAATGGCTGTTGGGCGTGCTCGACGAGCCGGGGGCGAAGAGTGGGACGCCGCTGGAGCGCCTGCGGCATATCGTGTATCGAAGCGTCATAATTACGCTGGAGTTCGTGCAGGAGGTCGAGTTGCTCCAGCGGATCAAGAGCAACACACCGACCGAGCGCCAGGCGATGGCGCGACGGCGGCGCTTTGATCGCGAAGTCGCGGAGCTGGTGAAACAGGCGGCCGCGGCCGGGCAGATCGACGCGGAGATCGATCCGGGGCTGCTGACCCGGTTAATTTTCGGGACGGGTAACTCGATCACCCAGTGGTATCGGCGCGAAGGCAGGCTCAAGCCCGAGCAGATCGCGGCGGCCGTGTCGCGGCTGGTGTTCGAGGGAATCGCGCGCGCCGCGCATGAGTAGGAGCCGCGGGTTCCCATTCCGGGCGGCATCGCGGAGCTTGACAGAAACGGGAGGATGCGTGACTATGGCTAAATCAACCAATCGGTCGGTTTACTTTCCGGGAGGTCCACAGGAATGGCCAAGGCAGCGGCCGCACAGCCGGGCAGCGGCACAGGCAAGTCGAATCTTGTCATTCCGCCGTTAGTCATTCCCAAAGGCGGCCTTCAACCAGCGCCCGCGATCGAGCAGCCCAACATCTTTCCCCTGGAATGGCCGGTCAAGACCGAATCGCTGGCGGCGCTGTACGAGAAGGCCAAGCGCGCGGCGTGGAACCCCTCCGACCTGCCGTGGGACCAGCTCGACCCGGCGCAATTCACGCCCGAAGAACGCATCGGCATGATGTACTGGTACGCGGTGCTCTCGGTCTTCGACGGTTCGGGGCCGGCGGTCTTCGCCAAGGCGATGATCCATTCCTACGAGATCCACACCGAAGACCCGATCCGCAAATGCTTCTTCAGCGTCACCCACGACGAGATGAATCACGAGGAGTGCTGCCAGCGCGCGATTGCGCGGCTGGTGCCGGACGGTCCGCTGCGCTTCGCGGCGCGCACCGAGGTCGAGCGCGCGGCGCTCAACAATATCCAGTGGCTGTCGTTTAACGGCTCGCGTTACTGGCGCGGCTACTCGGCCTCGATCGACAAGTATCCGCTCTCGGTGCTTTTCACTTCGTTCCTGTTGGGCGAGGTCGCGGCTTCGACGCTGTTCTACGGGATGTCGCGGCGCACCACGCTGCCGGTCTTCAAGGGCGTTTTCACCCGGGTCGGCCAGGACGAGAGCCGCCACCTGGCGATTTGCCTCAAGATGCTCGAGGACGACTGGCCGGGGCTGACCGAGGACTACAAGAGCCTCATCACCAAGCAGTTGCGCGCGGGCTTCGTGTTCCTCTCGATGATCCTGTGGGAGCCGCCCAACATGTTCTGGGAGCTGCCGCCGTACTTCCTGCCCAACCATCGCGCGCTGATGCAGTATGCGCGGCAGGCCGGGCTCGGCGTGCTGAGCTACGACGACCAGGCGGAGAACTGGCGGATGGCGATCGCCAAGGTTCGCAAAGTGGTGGGCGACTGGGGGATCAAATTCCCGGCAATCCCGGAGCTCGACATAGAGGGCGTCGACGTCGGCAACATCACGGCCGCCGACATCATTCCGGTGTTCTAGACCGCTGCCATCTCGCCAGTTGGGGCGAGGCTCAACAACTCTGAGACCTGCCAAACCGGCGTGGCCGTATGGCCAACGCCAGGTGGTCGGCGAAATTCGGAGAATGACGATGGCCCAGACGATTCGTGTCCTGCGCGAGGGCGGGCTGGTCGAGATCGTGCTCGACCGCCCGGACAAGCTCAACGCGATCAACCGCCGGATGATCTCCGAGTTACGCGAGGCGCTTGAACAGGCCGCCGAGGCGAGGGCCCGTGCATTGCTGCTGCGCGGCGCGGGGCGCGCGTTCTCGGCCGGGCGCGATCTTACCGAAGCCGACCCGGAAAACGAGGATGCGGCCGAAGTCCTGAGCAACGAATTCGCGCCGCTGATGATGCTGGTTAACGAATTCCGCGCTCCCACTCTTGCGGCCGTCCAGGGCGCTTGCATGGGCGCCGGGCTGGGGCTCGCGCTTGCCTGCGACATCGTGCTCGCGGCCGACGATGCTCAAATCTCCTCGCCCTTCGGGCGTCTGGGCGCGGTGCTCGATTCGGGTGGCCACTTCCATTTCGCCCGTCTGCTCGGCCGTCACCTCGCGCTGGAGCTTATCTACACCGGGCGGCGCCTTAGCGGACGCGAGGCGGCCGAACACAGGCTGGTGAATCGCTCGGTGGCGCCGGTGGAGCTGGAAGCAACCGCGCGCAAGTTCGCGCAGGAAATCGCAGCCGGGCCGACGGCGGCATTTCGCATTTCCAAGCGCGTGCTGCTGGAAGCGCTCGACGGTTCGTATGCCGACGTGCTGGAGGCCGAGGCGTTCGCGCAGGGCGAGGCCTCGCGCACGGCGGATTACCAGGAGGGGATGCGCGCGTTCAAGGAAAAGCGCGCCCCGGTTTTCAAGGGCAGGTAGCGTCAGCTGTCATCAGTAAGTTGCGGCCAGGCGCTCGTCATCCTAGGGCGATGCGGATCCGATACTCAGTCCGCTTTTCCCGGCGGAACCCACTGTTTGTTGAGCACCCGGTGCACCATCGGGACGAACGTCGCGGCCTGCAGACTGTGACCACGGCGGTTGAGGTATCTTGTCCACGAAGCCGCGCCCTCCTTGCAGAAAGTGATCGATCTTATCTGAAAGAAGCCTCCCCGACCGAAGACGCCATTCCGATCGCGCCGCCGCGGCGCAGCAGTAGAAGTTTATCGCCGCCGGCTTCCACGTTCAGCACCGGCTTTAAATCGAGCGCCTCGCTCGCGTGCTCATCCCACACGGTCTCGGGCACGATCACGTATCCCGGCGGCGCGTCGCCCAGTTTGCCCCCGACCAGTGGCGCATCGCGGTCGAGGTAAAAAAGCAGCGGGGCCGGATCGTCGCCGAAGCCATAGAGATAAAGCGGCTCGTCGCTTCCAACCGTACGGTTTATTTGCGCCGCCGCGGCCTGAAACGAACCGCCCTCGCATCCGGCGGCCTCGTGGCGCGGCAGGTAGACAAAATTGAACGCCATCAGGCCAGCGCATAACGCGACCAACGCGGCGCGGGCTACGCGGCCCCATCGGCTCCGCCGAGCTACCTCGTCCGCTCCCCAAGCCAGCAGGAACGCGGAGGACGGCCATAGCGGCAGCAGATAGGCGCGCCGCTTGTAAGCGGCGACGCTGAAGAAGATCACCGTCAGCAGCCAGAACGTCGCCAGCAACCGGGCGTCGAATCGGGCGCGGTCCCCTGCCGCGTCGGCGGTCGAAGCGGCCCGCGCATCGGCGGCCGGCCGACGCAGCGCCGCCGCGGCGGCGAACGGGACCATCAGGCTGAGCGGCGCCGAGTTCAACAGGATGGGTTTCAGATAGTACCACGGCGCCATGAAACCCAGCGCGCCGAAGAAGCGGCCAAGGTTTTCGCTCTCGAGCTGACGGTCGAGGAACCCGTAACGCCGCCCCATCGCGCATGCGACGTACCATCCGAAACTCACCACGATCGCGACGAACAGGCTGCCCGGCGTGAACAGGTCGCGCAACTCGCCGAGCCGCCGCTCGCGGAGCAGGAACACGCCGATTGCGCCGAGCGGCAGGATTATCGCCACCGGCCCCTTGGCCAGCACGCCGAGCCCGAGCGCGAGCGCGAACAGGTAACGCAACGTCACGTCGCCGGCCGACGGGTCCTCGATGGAAGCAGGAGGCGCCTCGGGCAACATCCACAGACAGCTCATCAGCGCGAGCGTCTCGAAAAAGCACAACGTCATATCGACCCGTCCGACCCGCCCCTCGCTCACGTACTGGTACGATCCCGCCAGAATCATCCCGGCGAGTACCGCGCCGCCCTCGCCGAGCGGCGCCCATGCGAATGCGATCGTGAGCGCGACTCCCGCAATCGCATAGAGCGCCGACGGCAATCGCAGGTTGAAGGCGGTCACTTTACCGACGCGGCCGATTCGGTCGAGCGCCGTGGCGGTCCAATGGAACAGCGGCGGCTTGTACATCGGAGCACTGCCGTTCTCCAGCGGGAAAAGCAGCGCCCCGTGCTCGACCATCTGCTGGACGAAGACTCCTTCGATAGCCTCGTTGGCGCCGCATACCTCGGCCGCGTCGAGACGATGCAGCACCGTCGCGGCAGTGGCGAGCACCACCGCAATCGCGGCCAGATGCCATCGCGTGAGCGCTGTTCGTCGCGGCGCGGTTGGGGGATTCATAGGGAGCGTTCGCGATTCAATCGAGGTCGTAACGGAAAATTTCAAGCCGCGACATTCGCGCCGGATCGTAGCCGCGCCATTTGGCCGACGGGATGTCGCGCGGCCCGACCCGGCGAAATCCGAGGCGGACGAAAAACTTCGCCGCCCGTTCCTTGGCCGCGCAGGCGAAGACGTAGCGCAAGGGACGCTCCCGCGCCTCGTGCAAGATCTGTTTGACCAGCTCGACCGCGACGCCCTCGCCGGCAAAGCGCGTCAGCGTGTAGAGCGCGGTTATTTCTCCCGCGCGCTCCCGATGGTACCGCTCGGTGAGCAGCGAGCAGACGCCGGCCAGATGCTCGTCGCCGACGCGGTAGCCGAAGCAGGACGGTAGCAGTTGCGCAATTTCCTCGCGCGAGCGCGCCAGCAGATAACCCTCGCGCTGGCCGCGCAGGATCAGCGCCTCGACTTCCTCGAAGTCGTCGATAGAAATCGGCCGCACGAAGCCGTACTGGCGCTCGGTGAAGAGCGTGCCGGTGCCGACGAAGCTGAACAGCTCGTCGTAGACCTCGCGCGGCGCGACCAGGTTGACCGAGCCGACCCCGTCGCGAAGCGCGCGCGCGACCGCGCGCAACTCCGCGCGCCGGCGGGCGCCGCGTTCCTTGCGCACCGCACGGCCGATCCGGCTGAGCTCGACGAACGACATCCGCTCACCGCCGTTGCCGGTCAGACCGCCCTGGCGGTCGAGCAGGATGAGCTTGAAGACGCGCAGCCGGCTCGCCAGCTCCTGGGCGAAGACGGTGAAATCGGCCGGCTTGTCGGTATCGGCCGCCGCCACTACGACCGATCCGGCGCTCAGCGCGCGCCAGATTTGCGCCACGGCCGAGTCGGGCGGGTAGGGGCGCGAGCGCAGGCCGGCGCCAGGATTGAAGACCGGGGGCTCGGCCGCGGGCGCGAGTCGTCCCAGCCGGCGGATGATCCGAGCGAGCGCGGCGGCCGGAACGATCACGATGCATCGCGCCTGATTGCGGCGCAGCACGCGCAGCGTGCGCACCAGCGAGTTGAGTTCGCCCACGCGCTCGCCGCCCGGCGGAATCAGCGCGAACAGCAGGCTCTTGCCGTAGAACTCTTCGAGGTAGAAGGACTTCTCGTCGAACAGCGCGGCGCCGCCCGCGGCCGACTCGTCCGGAGGTTCGTTCATGGGTTCCTTGCGGGCGGTCAATTCAATAGTGTCGGCGATGATGTTGTCGATGGCGGCGGAATAGGTGAAGGGCGGCGGCCGCGGCCGCTCAAGCCTTGGCGGCCACTGCGTCCTTGGCGGTGGCCGCGGCGGTGGCGGCGAGCGGGATCCTCGCCAGGCGCATGGGTGCGGGACGCGAGGCGGCGATCTCTTTGAGCGTGGTCTGCGAGAAAATCTCGAGCAGCACGCGCTGTCCTTCCTCCCACACGCGAAACATCCGGCAGGTCGGCTGCAAGGCGCACGAGCTCGAGCCGTCGACGCATACGTTGAGCGTGATCGGCCCTTCGACCGCCTCGATCACGTCCTTGAAAGTGATGCCCTCGGCGGGCCGCGCGAGCTGATAGCCGCCCCCCGGCCCGCGCCGCGCGCGGACCAGCCCGCGATGCATCAGATCGCGGATCACTTTCTCCAGGTAGTACTTGGGAATCTGCTCGTCGCGCGCGATCTCGGTGCCGCGCGCCACGCCTTCGGGATGGTCGGCGAGATGGATCATAGCCCTTAGCGCGTACTCGATCTTGCGCGGTATCTGCATCAGGCTCATGACGTTGCTCCCCGGCCACGGGCGCGGAGCGCCGCGCCGGCGGTCTCGACCATCGCGGTCCCGGCGGCCACGCGCGAGGCCTTGCGCGCCGCCCCGTTACTTCGCCCCGCGAGAATTCGCTCGACGTACTTGACCAGCATGTCGCTCTCGACGTTGACCGCGGCGCCCGGCCCCTTGCGCCCCAGCGTGGTCAGCTTGAGCGTGTGCGGGATCAGCGCGACGCTGAAGCGCCGGCCCGTAATCGCAAACACGGTCAGGCTCACGCCGTCGATCGCGACCGAGCCCTTCTCGACCAGGTAACGCACCTGCGCCGGCGCAACTTCGAAGGTGTACAGCTTCGAGTCGCCCTCGGAGGCGATCGCGACGATCCTGCCGACGCCGTCGACGTGGCCTGAAACCAGATGTCCGCCAAGCAATTTGTCCAGCGTGAGACAACGCTCGAGGTTGACCCGGTCGCCCACGGCCAGCGTCCCCAAGGTCGTGCGCCGCAGCGTCTCGGCCGAGACGTCCATTGCGATAACGCCGCACCGCTGGCCGCGTCGTTTCTTGACGACCGTCAGACATGCGCCGTTGACCGCGATCGAATCGCCGATTGCGATGCGCGAGAGCGGCAGCGCGGTGCCCAGGCTCACCAGCGCGCCCTTGCCGGTGCGCTTGATCCCCTCGACCGTGCCGAGATTTTCGATAATGCCTGTGAACAAGATGATCCGTCCGCGATGGCGACGAGTGGACGATTAAAAACCCAGAAAAATCTTACTTTTTATCCGCGCTATCCGCAACCGGTCGTTTTTCATCGCCGCCCCAGCCGGTGTGGATCGCGACACGACCCCGCCATTATCCTTGCGGGTTGCGGCCCGAGGCGCTGCGAGCCGATAATCCGCGCGGAGCGTGTGAAGATGGGATTCAAGGAAGAGTCGGAAAAACTTTTGCGCGGCGAGCTTTCGATCCGCGAGCGCCATCCGTTGATCCCGACCGGCGAGTCCGAGGAAGTCTCGGCGGGCGTGATGTTCTGGCGATGGTTTGCGAATATGACCGCGATCAAGACCGAGGACGGTCTCGTGCTGGTCGACACCGGCGGGCATCATAACCAGGCCGAGACGGTTGCGATGGTGCGCCGCTGGTCGCCGGAGCGCGTCAACACCGCGATCTACACCCACGGCCACGTCGATCACGCGGGAGGCATGACCGCGTTCGCCGCCGAGGCGCAGCAGCATCGCCGTGCGCGTCCGCGCGTCGTCGGCCATCGCGCGGTCGCCGCGCGCTTCGACCGGTACAAGCGCACCGCGGGCTACAACAGCCTCGTCAACTCGCGGCAATTCGGCGTGCCGGCGCAATGGCCGCAAGAATTCGTCTATCCCGACACCTACTTCGATCATCAGTTCAACGTGGTCGCCGGAACCTGGCGCTTCGAATGCCATCACGCGCGCGGCGAGACCGACGACCATTGCTGGGTCTACATTCCAAGCCGCAAGGTACTGCTGACCGGCGATTTCGTGATCTGGGCCGCGCCCAACGCCGGCAATCCGCAAAAGGCCCAGCGCTATGCGCGCGAATGGGCCGAAGCCCTGCGCGCGATGGCCAAGACCGGAGCGGAAGTGCTGCTGCCCGGCCACGGGATTCCCGTGTTCGGCTCGATCCGCGTGCGCCAGGTCCTGAACGACACCGCCGACTACCTGCAAAGCCTCTACGACCAGACGTTGAAAATGATGAACGACGGCGCGCCGCTCGACGACATCGTGCACGGCGTGCGGCCGCCCGCCGCGCTCGCCGAAAAACCGTACCTGCAACCGGCTTACGACGAGCCCGATTTCATCGTGCGCAACGTGTGGCGGCTGGAGGGCGGATGGTACGACGGCATCGCGTCGCAGCTGAAGCCCGCGCCGCATCGCGCGCAGGCGGAGGAGATCGCCGCGATGGCGGGTGGCGCCGACGTGCTGCTCGGGCGCGCGCTGCAGAAGATGTCAGCGGGCGACCTCGCGCTCGCGGCGCATCTCATCGATTGGGCCGTTGCCGCCGCGCCCGATAATCGCGCGGCGCACGAGGCCCGGATGCGTATCTACGCGGCGCGCGCCGTCGAATCGAGCTCGACCATGGCGCACGGGATTTTCCGCGCCGCGGCCCTGGAGTCGGCGGCAAAGGCCGGGGTCCCGCCGCCCGAGGACTCGCGGATGGTTTGATGGAGCGGCACTAACGCCCTTGGGACGGGAACGCGCGCACCGGTAGCTCCGCCAGACTCAGAAGGCGATTGTTGTTGGTCCACGCCAGGGGGCCGGCAACCTCGAAACGCTCAAAGCGATCGAGAAGTTGCTCGAACATCACGCGGATTTCGAGCCGGGCCAGGTTCGCGCCCAGGCAGAAGTGAGCGCCGAGGCCGAAGCCGACGTGGTAGTTCGGATCGCGTCCGACGTCGAAACGAAAGGCATCCGGGAACACATCCTCGTCGCGGTTGGCCGACATTTCCCAGACCGTCACCTTTTGCCCTTTGCGGATGGGCCGGCCTCTCAACTCGGTGTCGCGCGTCGCGGTGCGGCGCTTGTACACCGAGGGCGAGGTCCATCGCACAATTTCCTCGATTGCGGTCTTCATGAGCTCCGGATGACCGCGCAGCCGGTTTAATTCTTCCGGATTATCGACCAAGGCCAGCAATCCTCCCGCGATCGAGCCCCGGGTGGTCTCGGCCCCAGCCGGAAAGAGCAGGTTGAAGAACGCGCGCAACTCCAGGTTGTTGAGCTGTGGCGAGCCATCATCGAGTTGGGCGTGAACGATCACCGAAAGAATGTCGTCTGCCGGGTTGGCACGCTTGCGCTCGACCAGCGTGTCGGCATAGGCGCTCAGACGTTTGAGATATTGCGGCGACATGACCGTGCCATCGCCCGCTCCGACCGCGAGATCGACAATTTCGATTATCTCGGCCCGATCTTCCTGAGGCACTCCGAGAATGCCGCAGATTGCCTGCAGCGGGAGTTCCCGTGCGACCATCGGAACGAAGTTGAAAGTTTCCCGAAGCGGCACCCTATCCAGAATGCGCCTGGTGCGTTCCCGCAATCCGTCCTCAAGCTGACCGATCATCCGTGGCGTGAAGCCTTTGTTCACCAATGCGCGCAGCCGACGATGCTTGGGATCGTCGGTCTGGTTCAACTGATAACCCATGCCCTTGCCGTCGTAGATCTGCGTTCCGCCCAACTCCGAAGAGAAGGTTTCCGCGTCCTTGAAAACCGTAACCACGTCGTCATGGCGGCTGACGACCCAGAAGCCGACGCCGTTGGGCGTATATTCAGTCGGCTCGTGCCACCACACCGGCTCGTGCCGGCGCAACCAGCTGAAGAACTCATGCGGAAAACCACGCGCGAACGAACGGCTGTTGGAGAGATCGACGAATTCCATGAACTTCCTCGCAGTTTCTTGTCGGCCCGCTCCTGTCCGGCCGCGCGCCTCGAACCTCGTTTAAGAATCATAATCCGCCGGGGAATCCGACTCTACCGCCGCGGGGTCGCGCGCGCGCTGACGCCGTCGTGCGAGGTTCCCGACATCAGGCCCACCGCCGGGTGCGCCGGACCATCGAGGCGTACCTCGATCTTGTTCATCAAACCCAGCTCACCGCGCCTGACTAGTCGTCGGCTCCGCGGTCCTGATCATCCTCATCGTGATCTGTGTCATCCTCATCGTTGCGCGATTCGTCATCGTCGCGCACGCCGCCGCCGAGCTTTAGTTTAAGGCCGTGCATCGAAGCGACGATCAGACGCCATCCGGAAGGAAACTCGATCGCCCCGGTTTCGGAATGCGCTTGCGGCTCGATGATTACCTTGCGGCCCTTGTGCCACTGCACTAGCAGCATCTGGTGCGCGATCTGGCGGCCTGTTACCCGATCAATGGCAAAATCGCCGTAGAGCGTGCTGGTGCGTAGCTCGCCGAGCGCATCGCGCAGGCGGCGCTGGTCGAGAGAATCGCACTGGCGAATCGCGGCACATCCGATTAACCCGGCCGCGTAGGCCTGCGCCGCCGGGTAGTCGCACTCGCGATAACCGGCTGCGCGCATCCGGCGCGCGAACTCGTCCGGCGGCGGTCCGAGTTCCGGAGCGATCTGCGTGTACTCCTCCCATTGGCTGGGACCCACGATGCCCTCGGCGTCCTCGCCCAGTTCCTTGGCGAAGCCGTGGACGCCGGCGGCGACGCAGCCGAGCACCGGGATGTCGAGGTTGGAAGCGACCACCACGCGCATCAGGGCGACATCCTGTGCGAAGCCGCCTGCGGCGGCAAGGGCGTTGATACGATTGCGCTTGAGGGCAGGCAGCAGGCGCGCGAGCGCCTCGTCGCGATCGAAATCGCCGCGGTACTTCAGGCGCACGCGCACGCCGCGCCGGCGCGCCCGCCGTTCGGCGCAGGCCCGCTCGAGGCCGCCGCCAACGTCGCCTGCGAAAGGCGTGGCCGCGGTTACGATCGCGAGACGCTTGCGCCACAGCTTGAGTTCGGTTAGCAGCCGAGCGAAGGCGACGAGGTAATCGCTTGCGGGGCTCAGCACGCCGACCATCATCCGCATGCCCTTGGCGTACAGGCCGTCGTCGGCGCCGCCGTGATTGAGCATCACCATTCCGGCCGCCTCGGCAATCGGCGCGGCGGCGCGCGCGAGACGGCTCGAGTACGGGCCGAGGAGCAGATCGACGCGTTCGGGACCGCAAAGCGCGGAAAAGATTTCCGCACAGCGCCGCGCGTCGCTCCGATCGTCATGGCATCGAAGCGCGAGTTCGTGTGCACGGCCTCCGACCCGCAGGCCGCCCGCCGCGTTGAGATCGTCGACGAAAAGTTTGAGCGCGGCTTCGGCCTGGCGGCCCATCGTGGCGTAGGCGCCGCTCAGCGATAGCGAAAGACCGACGCTAAGCCGCTCGGGCATCGGGAGAGGCGCGCGCGCTACGGCGCGACCTCGGCGATTCCGCCCCGGATAACCGCCATCCCCTCGGGATTGTAGGTTTCAAACGCGAATGCGCGGCGGTTCGTGCGCTCGCCGCTGGCCCAGAGCTTGGTGGTCGTCGCCCAGACCTTGGTCGTGATCGATTGTCCGGGAAAAACGGGGCGGCTGAACTGCACGCGCAGCCGCTTGAGGCGTTCGGGGTCGCCGCCGCACAGGCCGTCGATCATGACCTTGGAGGCGAACGCCATCGTGCACAGCCCGTGCACGACGATGCCGGGGAGCCCCGCCATCTTTGCCACGTTCTCATCGACGTGGATCGGATTGCGGTCGCCCGAGGCCTCGGCATAGCGGAAGGTTTGGTCACGATCGATGGTTTGCTCGACGCTCAGCAGCGGATCGCCGCTGGGGGACACTGGCCGCTCGGTGCGTGCGGCGGCGCTGCGATCGCGGCGTGCCGCGCGGATGAGGATTCCGAAAAGTATACGCAGCACCGGGGCGCCCGCGCGGTTGCGCGCGTTGAGCTCGAGCGCCATCGCCTCGCCGCCCGGCCGCGCCTCGATCGAGGCGACCCTGGCGACGGTGGTTATCTCGTCGCCGGGACGAAGCGGGGCCAGGAACTCCATGTCCTGCTCGGCGTGCAGCAGGCGCAAGAGGTCCGCGCCCAACTCGGGATCGCCAACCGCACTGACTACCGACATCCACGTGACCGCCACGCCGAACATTGGCGGTGCGACGATGCCGCCGCCCTGCGCGGACAGGTCGAAGTAGCGCGGGTTACCGTCGTTGTAGGCACGCGCATAGTTCTGAAGCGCTTCGAGCGTCACCGTCGCGCTGGTAGGCGGATATTCGCGGCCGACGAATTCTCTGTTAAGTGGCATCGATAGTCTTTACTTGCAGTTTCTGGCTTGCGATTCCCGCAGGCGGATGGATTTCGACCAGGGAGTCCGCGACGCCGTCAGGTAAGCTCGCGCCCGCCGACGAACACCGCCTTCAACTCTAGCCCGGGGCCGAGCACGAGCAAATCGGCGCGCGCCCCGGCCTCGATTACGCCGCGCTCTCCGAGACCCAGCACGCGAGCGGGATTGGTGGCCGCCATCAGCACCGCCGCGCCGACGCTCGCGCCGGCCCGCTCGACCATTATGCGCACCGCGCCGAGCATCGAGATGATGCCGCCCGCCAGGCGGCCGTCGGGCATCCGCGCCGCCCCGCCCGCGACGGCCGCGGCCGCCAAGGGAGACGCGCGGGCCGTGGCGCTGGTCGCGACGCGGTCGGTGGTGAGACAGATTCCGCCGGCGCCTCGCGCCAGATATAGCAGACGCAGCATCGCGGGATGCACGTGGACGGCGTCGGCAATCACGGCGGCCCACGCGGGCGACGGCAGCATCGCGGCGGTCGCCGCGCCGGGATGGCGATGGTCAAGCGGCGCCATCGCGTTGAACGTATGGGTGAACATCCGCGCGCCCGCGGTGACCGCCGCCTGCGCCTGCTCCAGCGAGGCGTCGGTATGGCCGAGCGACACCACAATGCCGCGCGCGCCTAGCGCGGCCACGGCCTCGAGCGCGCCGGCCAGTTCGGGTGCGAGCGTTATCATGCGCAACGCGGGCAATGCCGCTACGTGGGCGAGCGCCACGCCGCGCGGCTCGAGGTTGAGCGCCGGATGGGCGCCGAGCCGGGCCGCCGAGATGAACGGCCCCTCAAGGTGCATCCCCAGGATTGCGCCGCGGGCGCGGGCCGCTTCGGCGATGGTGGCGGCGACCGTTTCGATTCGCGGAAGCGGCGAGGTTATCGCGGTTGCGAGCCATGCCGTCGTGCCCTCGCGCGCAAACTCCGCACATAGCTCGCACAGCGCTTGTGCCGAAGCGTTCATCACGTCGGTTGCGCCGCAGCCGTTTACCTGGAGGTCGATGAATCCCGGCACGATGTAGTCGATTGCGTCGGCGCCGCCGTCGGGCTCGACCGACTCGATCGTCTCGCCGAAGCCGACGATGCCTGGCGGGGTCGAGCCGTCGGGCCGCGCGATCAAGCCGCGCAACCGCTTCATCGCCGCCGCCGTGGCGCCTCAGCTCGCGTGGTAGCGCTCCTGGAGCAGGCGCGAGAAGCGCGGCAGATAGACGAGGTCGAAGGTGGTCTCTTTACCCGGGAACATCGCTACCGCCGCGCCCTTGAGTGCGCGGACATGGTCCCAAGCTTCATCGAGGGTGAGCGAGTCGTCCTGGGCGATGGTTGCGAAGGTGAGATCGACCAGAAAACGCAGCCTGCGGATCAACAGGTGTTCGTGAGCGATAAGGGCGGCGCGATCGTCCTGGGCCATGGCTGCTATCCGGCAATTTCAACGGCGAGCGGGCCACATCGCCCGTCACCGTTTCGAGTATAGCATCGGCGCGCGGGATTTTGAGCGCCCGCGGCGACCGTGTGACACACCCGTCGCGAGGTTACCTGGCAGCGTCGCTTGTCTTGGTGCGCGGGGGACTGCAATCATGGCGCGATGGCGCAAACGCGGCTCCGTTCGAGCTTCATCTACCTCGCCAACGCGGTCAACGATCTGCGCGGCAACTGGATTATCGTCGCCGTGGTGCTGGCGCCGCTGGTACTGGCCTCCGCGCTCTGCCTGCTCCCCGACGCGCTCAATATCCAATATTCCGTGGTGCGGACCTTCGAGCCGGGCGTGACCAGCGTCGCGTTCGTTAAGCCGGTGCAGGTGCCATACTTGCCGGTCGCGCGTGCCGCACCCAAGCCGGTGTTCCCCTCATGGATGACCGCCATTCTGCATCTGCTCGACGGCTTCATCACGCTGGTCGGCGTCAACCTGGTCGTGTTATGTGCGCTCAGGCGGATGCGGGCGGGACAGCGGATGGCGCGTCCGATCGACGAAGGTCTCGAGGTCTACCGCGAGGCGGCGCATCTGCTGAAACCCTTCGTGTGGGTGAGCGTGTTGCAGGTGCTGGCGATCGCGGTGGGGGCGGTGTTGCTGGTGGTGCCGGGCGTTTTGGCCTACGTCTGGCTGTATTTTTCGCAGTACGCGCTGATTTTCGACGAGCGCCGGAGCTGGTCGGCGTTGCTGTACAGCCGCGACCTGATGCGCGGAAGTTTCTTTCGTGTCGCACTGCGGATCGTGGTGTTTCTGGCCGTCTGGTCGGGCTTCAGTTCGTGGGCGGGCGGGACGTTCTTCGCGGTCAGCTTGCTGGCCGGATGGGTTGGGCTGATAACGGGCGCCCTGTGGGCCTCGATTTTCACGGTCGATCTGCTGGCGGTGGCCGTGCTCTACACGACCCTCGCATTCCTGCTCGCCGCGGGCTTGCGTCTGTACGAGGACATGCGCGCGGTCGCCTCCGAGCAGACGCGGCCTACGGACGCGACCCCGCTGCCGCCGACCGCGCCGCTCTCCTCGGAGAACGCCTAAGCCGACTCGGCGCCCGAGGTGGCGGCGGCCAGGCGCGTCAGCGCGCGAATCGCAACCTCCAGCACCGGCAATCCGACGGTGGGCAGCGTGTGCAGATCGTTCATCACTTCCGCCATCGTATCGAACAGCCGCTCGCGCCCGTGGCGCAAGGCGCGCACGGCTTGGGCCGGCGCGACCTCGCGGTTGTCGAGCACCGCGCGGCACAGCGCCAGGCGAGCGCTGCGCAAGTCGGCGCCGAGGTCCTCGGCGGCGCGCCGCTCCCATCGGTCGTCCGTGCCAATCGCCTCGAGCGCTCTTTCGAGCGTGGCGAACCCGATCATCCGGCTTAGCCCGAAGTAGGCGCGCGCGCACTCGGCCGGCGCGGCGCTGTGGGCGAAGCTCAGACTGAGCACGTTGAGCAGATGGTCGGCGAAGCCCAGGCGGGCGAGCTTAAGGGCGACCTGCTCGGTGTAGACGGTCGAGCGCAACTCGCGGTAGCTGCGCTCGAAGCGCTCGCGTTCGTCTTCCACCAACATGGTCTCGAATTCCGCGCATAGGCTCTGGAAGCCGGGCTTGAAGCGCGCAATCGCATCGCCGAGCGATACGTTCGCCTCCGGCGCGGCGATTGCCCATCCGCAGGCGCGGCGCGCTGCGCTCTCCAGCGCCAGCAGTGCGGCCAGCTCCGCCTGTGCGCCCTGCTCGCCGGCGCCGGCTCGGAGCTCTTCGGCCCGCTCGACCAGGTCGAGCACGCCCTCGGCGAAGATCCACGCATGGACCGCGTCCTCGGTGCGCGCGCCGTGGCTGCGCGTGAGGCGGAAGACGAAGCTCGCGCCCATCAGGTCGACCAATTCGTTGACCAGGCGGGTGACGATGAGCTCGCGTCGCAGCCCGTGGCGCGGAATTTCGGCGGCGAACTCGCGCGCGATCGAAGCGGGGAAGTAGCTGACCAGGAAGCGCTCGGTCAGGTAGGCGTCGTTGGGCAGGGCGCAGGTTTCGAGCTGCTTGAACAGATCGATCTTGGTGTAAGCGCTGAGCACCGCGAGTTCGGGGCGGGTAAGGCCGGCGAAGCGGCCGCGGCGCTCGCGCAGCTCCTCGTGGCCGGGCAGCGCGGCCGCGTAGCCATGCAGCGCGCCGCGCTGCTCGATCGCGCTCAAGTGGTCGCGGAACACGCTGGCGATGGTGCGGCTGCGCGTCTGCTCGAGGCTCAGCAGCATCACCTGGTCGCGGTTGTCGCGCAGCACCAGCGCGGCGACTTCGCCGGCGGCAGCCGCGAGCGCCCGGTTGCGCCGATCGAAATCGATTCGCCTACCCGTCAGTGCGGGCTGGAGCAGGATCTTCAGATTGACTTCGTGGTCCGAGGTGTCGACGCCGGCCGAGTTGTCGATCGCGTCGGTATTGATCCTTCCGCCCGCCATCGCGTACTCGATGCGCGCGCGCTGGGTGAAGCCAAGGTTGCCGCCCTCGACCACCGCCTTGGCGCGCAGCTCGCCCGCCGCGACGCGGCAGGCGTCGTTGGCATGGTCGGCGATTTCGGCGTCGCGTTCGTCGCCGGCGCGCACGTAAGTGCCGATACCGCCGTTGTAGAGCAGGGTTACGTCGGCGCGCAGGATGGCCTGGATGAGGCTGTCGCTGTCGAGCAACTCAGCCGTGCACGAGAGCGCGCGGCGGGCCTGCGGGCTGAGCGCGATGCTCTTGGCGCCGCGGCGAAAGACGCCGCCGCCGGGACTGATCAGCGCCGGGTTGTAGTCCGACCACTGCGAGGACGGCAGCTCGAACAGTCGCTTGCGTTCGGCGAAGCTCGCCTTCGGGTCGGGGTCGGGATCGATGAAGATGTGGCGATGGTCGAAGGCGGCGACGAGCTTAAGGTTGTCCGATTGCAGGAGCCCGTTGCCGAACACGTCGCCCGACATGTCGCCCATCCCCACCATCGTGATCGGCGCGCTGCGCGCGAGGTCGATTCCCATCTCGCGCAGGTGCCAGCGGACCGACTCCCACGCGCCGCGCGCGGTGATGCCGAGCGCCTTGTGGTCGTAGCCGTGGTGGCCGCCCGAGGCGAAAGCGTCGCCCAGCCAGAAGTTGTGTTCGGCCGCGATCGCGTTGGCCAGGTCGGAAAACGCCGCCGTGCCCTTGTCGGCCGCCACCACCAGGTAGGGGCCGTCCTGGTCGAGCACCCTGACCGCGGTGGGATGCACGGTCTGGCCGCCGGCCACGGTGTCGGTCACCTCGAGCATCGCGCGGATGAGCGTCTTGTAGGCCTCGACCACGTCGTCGTGGGTAGCCGCGCGGCCCGGGCGTGGCTTGACGATGAAGCCGCCCTTGGCGCCGGTTGGCACGATGATCGCGTTCTTGATCGTCTGGGTTTTCATCAGGTCGAGAATTTCGGTGCGGAAGTCCTCGGGACGATCGCTGTAACGGATGCCGCCGCGCGCGATACGCCCTGCGCGCAGATGGCATCCCTGCATCGTGGGGCTATCGACGTGGATTTCATACAGCGGCGGCGTGTCGGGCAGATTGGGAATGCCCGCGCTCGCGAACTTGAGCGTGATATAGGGCGCGGGCGTCGCGCAAAAATAATTGGTTCGCACGGTCGCCTCGACCATCCCCAACAGCGCCCGCGCCAGTCGGTCGTCGGCGATGTTATCCACGGCGCCAAGTGCTTCCAGGTAAGCCGCGCGCAATCCGGCGTAGTGCGCGTCGCCGCTTCCGGGCCCCGCCGGATCCATTCGCAGCCGGAACATCTCGACCAGCATCCGCGCCAGCTTCGGGTTGACCAGCAGCACGCGGCGCAGTGCCGGGAGCGCCGGAGCCAGCCGCATCTGGAAAGCCGCCGCCACATAGGTGCGCAGCAACGCGACTTCGCGCCAGCCCAGGCCAGCCTGCAGCACCAGCGCATTGAGCGGGCCGTCCTCGGTCCGGCCGCCGCGCACCGCGGTCAGCGCCTCGGCCACCATCGCCGCCCCGCTAGTCCCTTCCAGCGCCGCGCCACGCGCGTCCTGCACGCGAAACGATTGGACGAAAGCACGCACGGCCCCGCCGGCGGAGTCGATACGCAGCTCGTCGGCCTCTTCCGAGATCACGGTGATGCCGAAGTTCGACAGCATTGGCATCATGTCACTCAACCGCAGCGACTCGCCGACCTCGAACATCCGCAGCTCGCTGGCCGCCGCTTGCGCACCGTCGCCGCGACCCTGGCGCGCCAACTCGACGTTGAAGCTCTGACCGCCTTCCAGCAGGCTCTCGATGCACTCGATGTCGTCTGCCGCGCGCGCGACCGTGGTGCTTGCCTTGTAATGCAGACTGAAGGCGCCGAGCCATCGCTGCGCCAGCTCCTGTCCGCGCCGTTCGCCGAAGCGCTCGACCAGTTCCTCGCGCAGCCGGTCCTCCCACGTGCGCGCGAGCTGCGATGCCTCGGTCTCCATCGCGCGCAACTGCGCGGCCGAAGGCGGCGCGGCGTTGAAGCAGAAGTGCATCCGCGCCCGGTAGCCCTCTCCTAACGCGAGATAATAGTAGACCAGTTCGCCGTCGAGGATGCGGCCGAGCGCCTGCTGGATCCGCTTGCGCACCTCGGCCGAGAAACTCTCGCGCGGCAGGACCACCAGCGCGACGACATTGCCGCGCACCGGATCGTAGTGCGCGCTCACTCGCACCGCGGCCTCGTTCTTGAGATCGAGGATGAGATGGAGTTGCTCGCGCAGCTCGCCCACCGGCGCGCGGAACAGCTCCTCCTTGGGAAAGCTGTTGAACGCCGCCACCAGCTCCTTGTAGCTGTGCGAGCCGGGCGTGGCATGCTCGGCCTCGAGCACGTCGCGCAGCTTGGCGCGCAGAACCGGGATGCGTTGCGCCTCTTCGGAGTAGGCCTTGGAGGTGAACAGGCCGACGAAGCGGTCGAAGCCGATTACGTGTCCGTCGGGGGCGATACGCCGGATCGTGACGTCGTCCATCAGGCCGCGGCGATGGACCTGCGACATCCTGTGGGTCTTGCCCATGATCAGCGCCGTGCCCTCGAACAAAAGTTTCTGATGGTCGGGTTCAAGCGCCTTGAGATCGACCGGCAGCGCGTAACGCGAGTCGCTGAAGTTGCGCAGCAGGCCGAGTCCCGAGTCCGGATCGGCCTCGAGCGTGCGGCGGCCGCCGTTTTCGCCCACCCGGTAGCGCCGGTAGCCGAGAAAGACGAAGCCGCCGCCGACCAGCCATCGCAAAAGATCGCGCACTTCGACCAGCTCGCGCTGCGCCACGGTCTCCTCGCAAATCTCCAGCGCTCGCGCGGTCATCGCTTCGAAATCGCCGGTTGCCGATCGCACCTGTTCGAGCACGCCCTTGAGGCCCGCGGCGATACGCTCGGGGTCGTGCGCGCCGCCGTTCAGGTGCAGGTCAAGGTGAACGAAAGATTCCGGCTGCTCGGCGGCCCTGACGCCTTCGAGCGAGATCAAACGGCCGGCGGCGTCGCGCTCGGCGAGCAGCACCGGATGCACCAACAGGCCGGCCCCGATGCCCAGGTGATGGAAGTACTCGAGCGTGCTGTCGATGATGAACGGGCAGTCCGGCATCACCGTCTCGGCGAAGCCGCCGTCGCTTTGCGGTGCGAAGACGACGCGGACCTTGACCGGCTCGGCGCGCAGCGAGAAAAACTCGAGTGCCTCGGCGCTGAGCTGCGCGCGCCGCGCGGCGGACATTCGCGCCGCAAGCTCGGGCGCCAGGCCGCCGAACAGGCGGGCGGCGAAAATTTCGAGCCGTCGCGCGCGCTCGCGTGAGGCCTCCGAGGCGGTCGTATGCGATTGTGCTTCACTGGCCAACGTCGCTCACCCGAAAAACTTCGAATTGCGGGGACCCGAACGGACCCCGGCTGGGCATTATAAGTCGCGCCCCGCGTGTGCGGCTACACCGGCATATCCGATAAGATTGACGCGCACCCGCGTGCGCGCCCCGCATCGATGGCACAGGTCGAGACCACCGCTGAGATCGCCGCGATGACATTCGGTCCGTTTGGGGTCGGCCGGCTCGACGGCAAGGCCGTGATGGTGCGCAATGCGGTGCCCGGCGACTTGCTCGAGGTTACGGTCATCCACGAGCGCGCCGGCTATCTTGTCGCGCGCGCCGAGCGGGTGCTCAAGGCGAGCGCCGCGCGCCGCACGCCGCCGTGTCCGTACCTGCCGCGTTGTGGCGGATGCGACTGGCAGCAAATCGCCTACCCCGAGCAAGCGCGTTTCAAGGCGGAGGTCATCGCGGCGACGCTCAATCGGGCGCTTGGCCTGGAACTGGACCCGGCAACCCTGATCGAGCCGGCGCCGGCCGAGTTCGGCTACCGCGCGCGCGTCAGGTTCAAGACCGGCCGCGGCGGGCGGCTGGGATTCCATGAAGCAGGCAGCCGCCGGCTGGTCGAAGTCGAGCGATGCATGGTGGCGGCGGCGGAAATCCGGATGCCGCGCGAATTCGCGGCCGCGGTCGAGTGCGAGGAAATAGAGGTCGTCGCCGATCGCGGTCGCGAAGTGCTGGTCGCGCACCTGGCGCGTCCGCCCGGCCCCGCCGTGCTTGGGCGGGCGCGCGGGCTGGTCGAGCGCGACGCGCGGATCGCGGGCGCGGTGCTGCGCGCGGGGCGCACGCGCGAGGTTATTGGCGAGGTTTCGATCGCGGTCGCGCTGGAGCCGGGGCTCGAACTGGAAGTCGACGCAGACCTTTTCAGTCAGGTCAATCGCGCACAGAACCTGAGGCTGATCGCAACCGTGATGGAGCTGGCGGGGGCGGACGCCGGCGCGCGTGTGCTCGATCTGTTCTGCGGCGCCGGCAACTTCAGCCTGCCTGCGGCGCGGCGCGGTGCGGAAGTGATGGGAGTCGACGCCGAAGCGCTGGCGGTCGCGGCGGCGGCGCGCAACGCGGCGCGGCTGGGGCTTAGGCGGGCGGAGTTCGCCGCGATGGAGGCGGCGGAGCTGGCGCGCTTTCTGTTGCGCGCGCGCTACCGGCCCGACGTGGTGATCATGGATCCGCCGCGCAGCGGCGCGCGCGAACTCATCGAGCCGCTTTTGCGGATGCGTGCGGCGCGCGTGATCTACGTCTCGTGCGACGTGGCGACGCTGGCGCGCGATCTGCGCGCGCTCAGTGCCGGCGGTTACCGGATTGCGACGTTGCGCGCTTTGGATTTTTTCCCCAACACGCATCATGCGGAGGTCGTTGCGCATGCGGTATTGACTTCAGCGCCGACCCGTTCCTAATCTGGATCGTCGACCCGGCTTTTTTCCCACCCGGCAGAGGGTCTGCAAAAAGCGATGCCCAAGCAGGAAAAGGAAAAGCCGCCGCGCCCGAAGATTACCATCATTCCGGGCCGTGGCGTCGCGCAAACCATCAACTATCTGCTCGAGGATCGCGACGAGCTCGAATGGATCATCGCGGTTGGGCGCACTAAGAACGGCGAGCTGTTCTTTTACGACACCGGCGGCGACATCGTCGAAGACCTCGGCACGCTTGAGTATTTGAAGGCGCGGATCGTGCGCGCGCATTTCGGCGACGAATACGAGTGAGATCCGCGCGCCCGCCGCTCGCGCCGATCCGTCATACCAGCACGATCGTATCAGTACGATCTTCCGCCGCCACGATTCCGCTTAGCCCGATTCCGGGCTGAGACGGTCGCGCACGAGCGTAAGCCGCGCCGCCTGTCTGGCGCGTCCTTGGGTTGAAAACACTTATGCACGGCTGGCGGCGGCGCGGCATCCCCGATTGCGCGAACACGGGGGCCGAATGAATGCTTGCGAAGCAGACTCCCGCCGTAACCAGCGCCGTTAGCTTCCAGGATTTCACGTCGTTAGTTCTCTCCGGTACAACGGCAGTTTCGCTTGCTATCATCGGAAACTTTTCATCCCGTGCAACTTCGGAAGCTTTGTGGCTAATATGTTCGCGCCGCTCTTTTGAGCCTCGCGAGTGTCACCCGCGAGACCCGATCGCGGCGTCTAATCGTCGAACTCCTGCTCGGGCGGCCGCGCGTATATGACGCCGGCGTCGATCTCGAGTGGCACGCGATAGAGAAACTTGCCGCATGCGCTGGCTGGGCCGGCGATACATTCGCCACTGGCCGGCTCGAAGTAGGCGTTGTGCGTCTGACACATCAGATAGCGCCCCTGTTCGGCGAAGAACTGGTTGTCGATCCAGTCCATCGCCATCGGCACATGGCGGCAGCGGTTGACGTAGGCGTGGTAGTGGCCATGGAAATTGACCACGAAGCATTCCTCCTCCGCGCCACGCACCGGCAACATGAATTTCATCGACTCGCCGGCCCGGAGTGCTGCCGCCCGGCATACTCGGTAGCGCGTCGCGCCGGGCTTTACGCCGCGCCGCCTGCGTTCGCCCGTCTTGCCGGCGTCTCGCTTACCCTTAGGTCCGCCGTCGCGGCTAGCGCTACGCGGCATCGTTCAATCCCGCCAATCCAGCGCGCAATCCCGCCCGCCCGGCGGGCGCGCCCGGTCGCGCTCTTTGTGGTGCTGGCCTTTCCATCCGCAAATCCACCGCTCATTATAATGATACGCGATAAGGACCGCGCTGCGCCGTCCGCCGCGCCAAAAAATCGCTACCAGCGGGCAATCGCGGAGGCGCACCTCGATGGACAAGCCGATAATTCGCCCGGTCGAAGCCTTTCCGATGGAACAGCAGGATCAGACGCTGATTTGCCTGCGCGATCCGTCCGGGCTCGCGCCTGAGCCGATCATGCTTGGGATGGGCGCGTATTTCTTGGTGACGTTGTTCGACGGGAGCAACTCGACGCTCGATTTGCAGGCCGCGTTCAGCCGTCGCTTCGGCGAGGTCATCCCGTCCGAAAAAATCCGCGAGCTGGTCACCGCCCTGGACCGCGCCTATTTTCTCGATTCGCCGGCCTTCGCCGAACGCGTGCGCGGCGTGCGCGAGGAGTTCCGCCAAAGCCCGTCGCGCGCGGCGGCGCTGGCGGGCCTGTGCTATGAGACCGAGCCGTCGCGGCTGCGCGCCGAGATCGAGTCATTTTTCGAGCGCCCCAACGCGCCCGGACGCGATGCGCTCACGGCGGCGCCGGCGTCGTCCGCGGCGGCAACCAGAGGTCTCGCCGGCCTCATCGCGCCCCATATCGATCCCCGGCGCGGCGCGGCGGCTTACGCGTGGGCGTACAACGAGCTGCGCCGGCGCGAACGTCCCGAGCTGATCGTCATTCTGGGCACCTCGCACTATGGCGCGGGGCCCGAACTGTTCAGCGCGACGCGCAAGGATTACCTCACTCCGTTCGGCGCGGTCCCGACCGATCGCGACTTCGTCGAGCGGCTTGCGGCGCGCTACGCCGGCTCGCGCGGCGGCGACCTTTTCGCCGACGAGATGCTGCATCGCAACGAACATTCGATCGAGTTCCAAGCGCTCTTTCTGGCCTGGGCGCTGGGGGTGGATGGCTACCAGGTGGCGCCGATCCTGGTCAGCTCCTTCCATCAGATGGTGCGCGAGGGCGATAGCCCGGCCGGCAGCGCGCGCGTGGCGCGATTTCTCGACGCGCTGCGCGAGGCGCTTGCGGCCGAGCGTCGCCGGGTGCTGATCCTGGCCGGTGTCGACTTCGCCCACGTCGGGCGCAAATTCGGCGACTCTTTCGGCCTCGACGACGGTCTTACCGAGCGTGTGCGGCGCGAGGATCTGGCGCTCATCGAAACCATCAAGGCCGGCGACCCGGGAGGCTTCTTCGCCGCCATCGCGCGTGAGGGCGACCAGCGCAAAATCTGCGGGCTGGCCCCGATGTACACGCAGCTCGAGCTCTTAAGCGGCCGGCCCGCGCGCCTGTTGCACTACGACATCGCACTCGAGCCGCAAACCGACTCGCTGGTCTCCTTCGCCAGCCTTGCGATCGACTAGGTGACCCGCACCCTCGCGCCCAGGCTCGCCAGGTCTTATCGGGTCTTGGCATCCGGGGCCCTTTGCGCGATAACTCGATTCTGACCTCCACGCGACAAGGAGCCGCATATGAAAATAGGCCTGCAGGCATTCGTGACCGAGACTACGGCCAACCCGGCGAACATCGCACGCAAAGCCGAGGCGCTCGGGTTCGATTCGATCTTTATCCCCGAGCATCCGATAATCCCGATTCATCATCGAACTCCCTACCCGATGGGCGACGGCAGTATCCCCGAGATTTATGCTCATATGCCCGACCCGTTCATCGCGCTGGCGCTCGCGGCCGGCGCAACCACGCGGTTGAAGCTCGCCACCGGCATCTGCCTGGTGCCCGAGCGCGACCCGATCCTGATGGCCAAGGAGATCTCGACGCTCGACCATTTCTCGGGCGGGCGCTTCATGTTCGGGATCGGCGCCGGATGGCTCGCGGACGAGTCGGAGATCATGGGCGTCGAGTTCAAGCGGCGCTGGCCGATGACCCGCGAGTACATCGCCGCGATGAAAGAGCTGTGGACCAAGCCCGAGCCGAGCTTCGAGGGCAAGTTCGTGCGCTTTCCCAAGGTCAAGTTTTTTCCCAAGCCCGCGCAGAAGCCGCATCCGCCCGTCATCATCGGCGCCGGCGGGATGGGCTTGAACTGCGAGCGCGCGCTCAAGGATACGGTCGCCATCGGCGACGGCTGGATGCCGCTCGGGTTGACGCCCGCGCAATTGTCCACCGAGCTGGGGAACTTGCGAACGATGTGCGCGCAGGCCAGGCGCGACTTCAACAAAATCGAAATCACCTTCCTGATGCTGGAGATGCCGCCCGATCCGGCGCGCGCGATCAAGGAATATCAGGAGGTCGGAGCGCATCGCGTGCTGGTCTCGGCGCCGACGCTGGCGCCGGACAAGTACGAGCGCGAGTTGGAGGAGTTGGCGCGCGTCTGCCTTCGCTAGCCGGAGGGCGGGCCCTCAGCGGAGGCCGGAAATTCTCGCGGTCTCTTTGGTGGACGCACCAGGACTTGAACCTGGGACCTCTCGCATGTGAGTAGTGGCTTCAGCGTTTTCGTGGATATCGTTCCATATCGCTCAATGTCCACCGACTCGTTGTCGTACGGGGAGTGTTTTAATTCTCCCCGTGGGTTGCCGGCGGACACGAGATGATCCGGATTTGTACGGAGAGTCCCTACAAAGCGGAGCGGTCTGATTGCCGACGAGGTTTAGCGGAAGGTGCGCGCTTCGGGCAAAATGATTTCGAGACCTGATTCATCTGTTCACTGAGTGCGCAGTTCGATGAGGCGGCCCAAACCTGCCGGACTGGTCAGCTCATCCATATTTGTCGACGAGGGGCGAAAGTGAAGCTTGTCGGGGGCCGCCGGCTAGCCGAGTAGTTACCGGGCCGCCCCCGCCTTCACTCTTTAGAAGAAAAACCCCCATGACCCCCTAGTCGGACTCGCGCCCGGACAATTAGGATCGTTCGCGTCGCAAGCTATGCAACCGTGATCGTTGCATACGGTGTGGTTTGCTCCATATTGCGTATCGACGCGCCGACAATTGTTGTTGTTCGCGTCGCAGGCCAGACAGTTGTTGCCGTTGACATCGCATACCGTGTGACCCGGCTGATACTGACCATACTGTCCATATCGATCGGGCTGGCTTGAGCCGTAGAAGCACCCCTGTAAGCCAATCGTCGCGACACCCAGTATTGTCGCCAGAAACACTATCTTGCGCATCCTCGCACACACCCTCGCGCTCATCGTATATACAGTGCGTGACCGAACCCGCCACCGAGCACCAGCCAGACAACGAACACGATCAGCAACAGGCTCATAACGCTCACTCCCCTGTTTCCGTAGTAACCGCTGCGGTATCCATAAAATCCGCCGCCGAACAACAAAATCAGAACGATAACCAGAAGTAGCATATTTGTACCTCGTGTCCGTGGTTGAGCGTCATCTGCTTGCGACGCTCCACACTTCGCTCAATCCTGCCGCACAACAATCTAGCTGCGGCGCAAGACCTCAGACTGCACCGATTAGCCAGAGAACTAGGACGATCACCACGATGCTTCCAATGGAAATGGGAAGGTACATAGGGGCTCCTGCTCAAGCCTTCACTTTCGCACGTGTCAGATTAATCTAGCGGAACGTGGTTGAAGGCGAGCAAAGGGCCACCGTAGGGCTGGATCAAAGCCGGTCTCGATTCCTATGTCGACCCCGACTGACTCATAATACACGGCATGCCGCACCGAGACTAATCCGGGTTGGTTATATAGATAACCGCAGCGACAGATTACCCGGCACATTAATCGATTCACGGCCACGTCTGCTCGGTGGTCGCTACGCAGTGCACATCTGGAAAGGGTTCAGCGTCAGCGAAGAGGAAGGCGATGAGCGCGGATTGTGCTTCGTTCCGCAGACCAGGTCCCTTTGCGCCGCTGACTCGAAGAATATACGATCAGTTCACCTCGCCCGGGAGTCTTCCTGCATCCACACACTCTGTCCGAGGAAGAGTAGCCGTCGTCACGCGATATGCGCGCCGGGCCATCTGCTTCGCAGCACGGCCCTGACGGGCAAACACGTGGCAGCGACGTGCTTTTACCGACTGTGTTTGGGAGCCGTAAATCTCACATGAGCACCTCATCGTTCCGAGTCCTTCTTCCTTCGCTGGCCGCGTTCGTGATGGTGTTGGTGTTTTGGCCCGCCACGGGACGTGCGGATGCCGCGCACGCGCCGGGTACAGAATCGAGTGCAGGTACGGCAACCGATGCCTGGCTGGTTGCGCGCGGCCTAATTGGCCATGACATGGTCGATCAACAATCTGGCCGTGAAGCGATAACACCACCTACCGGTGTGGAGGTCGACGAAACCCGGCAGACGGAGAACCGGACGGGCCAGCTTGTGATGCAGACCAAGGCATGGAACGAGAAAGTCGGCGACGACACGGTCCACATCGAGATTACGATCTTGCCGAGCTCGCAATTCGAGGTCGGCTTCTGGCTATTTCCTGATCATAGGCAGGGCTGCACCATGTATCGATGGACACTCTATGATCATGGTCGCGCGCTGCAGAGCTCGTTCTGGCGCAACGATGCGGCAGTGCTGCGGCTGGCCGGGGCCGTCGACCTGCCACATGACCTCTATCCCGATGCGGTTCCATGGATGGCGTTTTTACGGCCCCTCGGAACGCCGAGCGCCGGCGCCGAAGGCATACTCAATCAGCAGATCACACCGTACAGTTACGTGGGCCAGGATGTTTGGGCCGAGAGCATCGGGCAGCTCACCGTGCCGGCGGGCACCTTCTCCGCGCTGAAGATCGTCGCACAAGTCGATATTGCCACCGTAATGCCAAATTGGCCACGTTTCATTCTGCACGTCATCAAGCCGGCAATTCCCAAGAACACGCTTTATTTTGATGCGAAGCCGCCCTACAGGCTGCTCAAGCAGGAAGGCACCACTTTTGTCGGCGGCCCCGAGGTTACCACGGAACTGATTCGCTTCTACATCGCGGGTGCACCGCCGCCACTGGCCGTGCCGGCCGTGGCCGCCCTCGGATCTCCATCGATTGCTCGATGACAGGTTCCTGCGGTCACACGGCGCCACCCTTTGTTGCCAAAGGGACTGCTTGCCTGTCATGCGCTTCGTCACTTACTATTTGACCGTCTCTTAGACGGATCAACCGACGCGCGCGCTCCATGACCTGCGGATCGTGGGTGGAAAAGATGAAGGTCGTGCCAGTGGTGCGATTGAGTCGTTCCATTACATCGAGGAGCGATATCGCGGTGGCCGAGTCCAGATTCGCGGTGGGTTCGTCCGCCAGGATGAGCGCGGGTTCTGTGACCATGGCTCGGGCCACCGCTACCCGCTGCTGTTGCCCGCCGGACAACTCCGCCGGCCGACGATTTTCCAGGCCCGCGAGACCGATCTCGAGAAACAGCCTCTCGACTCTTTCCCTGCGGGTGTGCGCAGGCACGCCCTGCAAAAGCAGAGTAAACTCCGTATTTTCCAGCGCGGTAAGGACGGGCAACAGATTGTACGTCTGGAAGACAAAGCCGATTCGTTGCAGACGCACACGAGCCAACTCCCCTGAAGGTAGGAGCTGAAGGTTTTGTCCCGCCACCCAAACCTCTCCCGAGTCCGCGCGGTCGAGTCCGCCGATGATGTTGAGCAGCGTGGTTTTGCCGGAACCTGAAGGACCAGCGGTGGCCACGAATTCTCCGGGAGCGATTCGTAGAGAGACCCCGCGTAGCGCCGGGACCTCGATCGGTCCCGTGCGGTAGGTTTTTCGCACGTCTTGCAGTTCCACAGCCGGCTGGATCAAATCGCTCTCCCAATCATCTTGTCGCTGTCCGGAAGACTCGCCTTGCTAAAGCACCTTCAACGCGTCCGGCAGCTCGGTCCGCGCCGCCTTCAATGCCGGATAAAATGATATGACCGTCGCCATTATGAACACAATGATCACGGACGAAACGATTCGCGCCGGGCTCAGGCGCGAATAGAGAATGGGATCGACGACGAGAGCCCGAGGAAGTCCGGTTCTGAACACCACGCGCAGATCCAACCCGGAGGTGGCGAAATAATGCTCGACACTCAAGCCCAGCGCAAGTCCGAAAGCGAGGCTGATCGCCGTCAGCGCAAGGGATTCGCCGATGATCATCATCGCCAGTTGGCCGGGCCGAAGGCCAAGAGCTTTACAGACACCAAATTCATAGCGGCGTTCCAGAACCCGCATGAGAATCGTATTGAGTATTCCCAATCCAACCATCGCCAGTACCACACCGTTCATGACGTAATTGAAAGCGTGGTCCAGTCCAAGAATCTGCGCCAGCATCGGCATCGATTCCCGCCAGGTCAGAATTTCGACCGGGTCCCCCTCCAAGCGCTTGCGCAAGGCCTTCGCCACCATCAGTGAGTCGCCTTCCTGCCGGAGAAAGAGCGCAACCTGGGTCACCTGGTTGTCCGATACTCCGAGCAAAGTCTGAGCCAAGGGCAAAGGCAACTGTATGACGTCGGCATCTATCATTTCTATGCCGGTGCGAAAGATCCCGTTCACTCGTAGCAGAGTACTCTGCATTTCTCCGCCGGTTACGTCCTTCACCTTGGTCCCAGGTTGTCGCACAGCCTGTGTCATGAGGACTACTTTGGAACCTGTTCCCACCTCGAGCTTGCGAGCCATGTCGGCGCCAATGACTATTCCAGTAGGTTTGTCGTCACTCAGATATTGCCCCTCGATCATGCGCTGAGGGATCAGGGACACAGCCCGCTCCTCTCGTGGTATGACGCCAGTAATGGTCACGCTGGCGGAATTGGCCGCGGAGCTCAGCAGTCCGGTGGCCAGAAGCCTGGGACTCGCGCCCACCAGAACCCGCTTCATCGATTCGGTTTGCAGGAACTCTTTGATCGTCGACACCACCCGGGCCGGAAGAAGCAGTTCCTGGGAGCCGGTCGCTTGAAAGCCTTTGGGCTGGATGACCACGTCCCCTGGACCAAACCTCACTCCGTTGGCGATCGTCTGCTCGTGGCCACCGTCAAGCAGCCCCAAAGAGATCAAGAGCAAGGCGAGGCCCAAACCCAGGGCGAGGGCGGTCAACAGGGTGCCTCGGGGATTGCGCCAGACATTGCGCCAGCTGACCTTTACCAGAAGAAGAAAGCTGGTCACTGCTAGACCTTGCGGATTGCTTCAGTTGGCCGAAAATGAGCGGCTCGCCAGGCGGGATAGAGCGCGGACACGAGAGCTGTCACAGCCAGCCCCACGGCCGCCTGCGCGTATGCGGAAAAATCCTGCCGGCCGTACCAGAGATGTCCCACCACTACTCCGGCGACGGAGACGACCTCACCCGTGGCCCCGCCCAAATCCAGTCCATGCTCCTGCAGATACCACAGCAGCGGAGCGCCAATCGCCGCTCCCAAAACCAGACTGGCCACGGCCAAGCCCGCCGCCTCCGCCATGATAAGGCCAATTACCTGAACCGGACGCATTCCCAGGGCCATCAGCATGCCCAACTCACGGGTGCGCTCAAACACCGCCATCAGCATGGTGTTCATGATGCCAATAACCGCCAGCAGAAAAAAAATAAGAAAGAGCACCAAAGTAACGCCGTGATTGAACTGCACGTAGTCGGCCAGGTCTGGCGCCAATGTGGGCCACGCACTCACCTCAACTGGAAGTGTTTTACTCAATCGGGCCTGAAGCGCCGTGGCCACCGTCGTAGCTTCCGTTATGTTGTGCAGCTTAATACCAACTTCATGGATTCTATCGGGCGTCAGCTGCAAAAGCTCCTGTAGCGAGGAGAGTGGCATCAGCACCAGATTTCGGTCCAAGACATCAAGGCCAGTGTGAAAAATTCCGCCAACCGTGTAGAGGTCGTTACCCATCGAGCCATCAGCCGCCTGTGCCAGCAAGACCATTTCCGAGCCGACCTCGACGCCAATTACGCCGGCGAGTTTGTCTCCCACTACGACCCCGTGCGGCCTCAGCTTGGTCAAATAGTCCCCTTTCACTATCTGCGTGTTCAGGACCGTGACCTTTGGTTCCTGGTCGGGCACCACTCCCATGAGTGCAACCCCGGCGGACGAGCCATGCGAAGCGCTTGCGAGTCCGTACCCATACACCCGCGGAGCAGCGGCATAAACCCGGGGATCGGCGGTGATAGCGGCAAGCAGGGCGCTGACGTCCGTCCCTTTTCTCCCTCCGATGGTTTTCTGAATGGAGCGGCTGGGGTAGTAACCCGAGGCGTGCACCTGGATCTCGGAAAGCACAAGCCGCGTGCCGTTCTCGATCATCTGCCAGCGCAGGCCCGCCATCAGACAGGCGACAAACAGCAGCATCGCATAGCCCAAGGCGATGGCGGCCATGGCGATGAACGTACGCCGGGGATTGCGCCAGAGATTGCGCCAGGCAAGCTGAACTAGGCGTCCGCTCATCGCTTCAGATTGGACAGAGAAAACGTCTCGGCGCTGATCGGCACGCCGAACGCGATATCCTGATATACAATCGTGGTTTGCTGACCAGGCTTGTCCGTCGATCGCATGACCAAGCGTGTAGGCATAAGCCTTCCGCTCATGGTTTTGTAATCGGAAAAGGTCAGGTCCCGGATCAGATTGCCGTTTTCGTCATAAAAACCCTGCCATGCCGGCATCAGGTTGGCTTGGCGGATCTGCAGCACAATTTTCCCCCACACCACCGCCGCGCCGGGTTTGGGTGTCAGGGTATATTCATACACGGGAACTTCACCCCGCTTGCCCTCGAAAGAAGTCGCCAGAGAATAGTCACGTTCCAAGCCACTTTGTTTGACCAGGTCATCAAGGGTAAAACCACTTCCCATCCACGACATCGTTGTCATCGAAGAAGGGGCCTTAATTGTGCGGTTTACCTTAGGCAGATAGTACCAGATGTCGCTGCCTATTCTCAGAACAGCCGTGCCCGCGTCCTTTTCGGGGCTGATGATACGGACAAGCGCGTTCTCTCCTTGCGTCCAGATTTTCAGCGTCAGATCGCGTTGCCCATTTTCCCCGGAGATCCGCATTTGCAGCGTAGCGATGCTGGATTTGCCGCTGAAAAGCCGAGCCACCCGATCCACGAGTTCACGCGCCCGCTGATTTTCCGTAGCGTGACAACGCTGACCCAAACCTAGCAAAATCAGCCCGAGGAGCACGCCGATAGTTGTTTTGTGCCATCTCATAACAGACCTGCTGTCCACAGAAGAAAGAGAAGCGTCGGCAACGGCTAGCTGCCAGGATCGCCACGCAGTATGTTGATCGACTTCACGCGCTTCGGCGTGAAGTCGCGTCTGACCTCGACCGCCTCCTCGAGGGGCGATCCCATCGCCAGCCCCATCGGTATCCGGACCAAAAGGTTAAAGCCGCTGACCGCAAGCGAGAGTGCGAACAGATCGCTTTTGCCTGCGAATTGGGCAAAGCCCATCGTGAAGACGAGTTGCGTCGTTCCAATCCCTCCGGGTGAAAATGGCGAATTTCCTATCGCAACAATCAATGGCGTCAATGCGAATACCTGCGCCAGTGGGACCTGGATATGAAAACTAGCCAACTGACCGCATAGTGCGAAGCCCGCTCCCAGGGAAATCAGGAACCTGATACCGAACAGCTTGAAGAAGTGCGAAGGCCGCGCGACGCGGAAAGTCGCCATCGACGGCCGTTCATAAAGCCATCCGAGCCAGTTGCGGCGATCGAGCCGCGCGCCCCACCAGAGCCAAAACGACGCGATGAGACAGCCTGCGCCGAGCACACCTACCGCGTAATAGAGGCCTGGCCGAATCGGCGAGGTAGGCACGATGGCGATCGCGAAGAGCGACAATATGGCTAGCAGCATTACGTCGACATACCCCTGGAATAGCAAAGTACATCCAGCGGTTAGCCAGGGCACTCGCTTGCGCGCGTGCAGGAAAAGCACATACGCGCCACTCGCGACGTAAGAGTTCACGAGTTGCAGAAAGTAGACGGAGGCCATGGTCGGGAGCAGTTCGCGCACCCCAGTCGAACCATGAAAATAACTAAACAGACGGGAATACAGAAATGTATCGCCGATAAACCAGCACAGAAAGCCCCCAATGCTTGCTCCGAGAAACAGCAAGAGCGTGGCATGGCTCGAGGCGTCGATTACCTGTCGCCACGAGACGCTGCGCGCGGCGTAGTAGACGATCGCAGCCGCGACCGTGTAGGCGATAAGATTCTGCACCACCGTCTTGCGCACCGGACTTTCACTCGCTCAGCTCATCAGCGCAACAGCCATCGCAGCGCCGAAGCTTCACATGAATTCACAGCCAGAATGATTGGGCAAAGACTACGGCGTCAAGCTTTGGATTCCGTCTCATCCTACGCAAGGCGGAAAAGAAATAAAACAGCGATGTAACCGGACGCCGTGCTCCAAAGAACTGGAACAGGACTCCTCTAAGACAATTTAAACGACGTTAACATGCGACCGGCTTGAACCCGCCTCGGAACGCATTGCTCGTTCGCCAAAGCGTAGCGATCTGCCGTCGAACGATAGAGCGGATTTGAACCACACAATGCGCAAGACGAGCAGCCGGCTCGTCTTGCGGCGCTTCCATCCAAAAGCAAAGGCGCCCATTCAAGAGCGGGGCATTTTAATTCCCTCTGAGGCGAGGATCGTCGCTTGCAACGCAAACTGCATGACTCATCCGAATGGCCGCATCTCCAGCTTGTTGCTCAGTAGCCAGCCGAGCCGCCTCACATCCTTCTGCTTTGTCGAACGACCGCTCAATCGTCCACTTGTTGAGCGGAGCGGCATCATCGTAGCGCTCCGCCCCGATCCACCAGGTTCTGGTCTGCGGCGGGACAAACAGATACCAGCCCATCAGGGCCACCGCGGCGGTGTGGCGAAGTTTCATCATTCATTCCTCACGATCGAGTACTATCGAGATTACGTACGCGAATTCAGGGAGACCAACGCCATCGGCCTGTCAACCATCCGCACAAGCGATTAATCAGTCCGGCCAGCCACCTATAATGTTCCTTCCGTGTTTGATCTGTCCGCCCTGTATCTCCTAGTTGTGAGAAGCTGGGGAAGACACCCGCAGATTGTTGATGACACCTCGTACACCTTTCGTATCTCTCGCGATCTTTGCGACACGTGCGGCCATTTCGTCACTCTGTACCTGACCGCTCAGGTTCACGACACCGGCCGTGGTCGTGACATGGATATCGTTGGATTTAATGTCCTTGCCACGAGCGAAGGCCGCTTTCAGCTCTGCCGTGATTGTCGTGTCGTCCAAGGCCGTAGCCGTTCCTTCGTACGCGTTCGTCGCAGCCTTTTCCGTGGCTTCACCCGCACGATGCATAGAAGTGCTGGCTGGAACGGGAGGATTGCCACTCGTGTCCTGTGCGAAAGCTGGTATCGTCAGTCCAATTCCCAGCATGATCGCCGAGACCACGTATAGAATCCGATTCTTATTATTCACAACCTTGTATCCTCATCGCTAGATCTTCATCTAAGCGGCTCGTTCCGCCGTCGTCAAATCGATCTCTGTGATGTCGGAGAACCGAATTACCTGATCTCCCGGGTCGGCTTTTGACGAGAGCAAAAGGGCGATAGTTGATGATGAGCTCGCCGAGTCTGTTTGCGCAAGGTAGGAACGCCGGCGTCCGGTGGGATGTAAGGTCCGCGCTGTTCTTTGGAGAACCGCTTGGTCTTCTTCGTTCCCAGACAGTAACTAACGGAGGATGTAAATCATGTTTCTGTTTACAGATCCGGCCGGCCGTGCAGTTGTGGCGGCGACGCTGCTCGGCGCCTTCATTCCAGCCAGCCCCGCGCGCGCGGTTTTGGCCTTGGCCGCAGTGGCCGCGTTTCCTCCGGAGCGGGCGCCGGGCGCGGTTAAGTCTTCCTTGGCACGCTGGGTTCTGGCGCAGGCCGCTCGGTCGGGGCCAGCAGGCAAGCGACAAATAGGCTAAGGCGTCCACGCGGTACTTTGAGGCAGTCGCGGCCATTGCCAACAGCAGAGAGACCAGCCGTCCCGTTCCACGGCGAGAGCGGACATGTAGCCGGGGTCAACGCTCAAATCCTGTAGAGACCAACGGAGCGCTTCGTCTGGATCCGCTTGCGTTCTCAGCAGGGCTGCAGGTTCTCCGGGAGTCAGCGACACGTCGAACTGATCCAAGGGCAGGGAGAGTCCCTGGCCTCTCGCCTTGATGTACGCTTCCTTGCGCGTCCAGCAGAGAAAGAACGCGTACTTCCGGAGGCTGGCCGGAAGCGCGCGTAGCGTCGCGGCCTCGCTTCGCGAGAAAAATCGCTCGGCGAGCTGCTCTACCTCCAGGTCCTCGCGGATGAATTCGAGATCGACCCCGATCTCGCGACCACGAGTAACCGCATAAAGAGCCACGCCTCGAGAATGGGACATGTTGAAATGGATCGCATTCCCGTCTGATTCCTCGGCCAGGGCAGGCTTCCCATGGGAGCCGTAGCGGAAGGACACTGATTGGGCCGCTCTATTCAAGTAGCGGCCGAGAATCTCCCTGAGTACCCCGTGAGCAACGATAAAACGTTCGCGATCCATCGCAAAGTAAAACCGTTCAGCCCTAACCTGTTCATTGTCAGCAAGCGAATGTAAAAAGTTATCTATCTGTGATGGATCACAGTTGAGTGCTGCTCGCCAGACATGCACCTCGTCGTTACCTAGTATCAGGGTGTCTCCGGGAAGACGCCACGAAGGATGAGCGACGGTGGTGCTGGACGCTATCGTCACGTGGGCATTCTCGGCAGTCTCAGTGCAGTTCTTGAGAAAGCATCTGAAGTAAGAGAGGCTGGGTTGTGTTCAAGAAAAAGTGGTCGCCGGGAAACATGCGCAACGAGAAGGAGGCAGTAGTCTGATCGCGCCAGGCCTCAAGATCGCTGCGGCTCACTTTGCCATCCTGCAAGCCGCCAAAGGCCGAGATCGGGCAGCTCAGTGGAGGCTCGGCCGAGTACACGTAGGTTTCGTAGAGTGCGAAATCAGCCCGTAAGAAAGGAAGTACAATCTCCATCAGTTCTTCGTGCTCCAACACCTCCCTGGGGATACCGTTGAGGCGACGCACGTCCGCTAAGAATTCTCCGGCTGGTAAAGTATTGATAGGCGAGCCCCGACGGGGGATTTGAGGTGCGCAGCCGGCGGAGACAAACAGACGAAGAGGATTTACCCCATACTTACTGCGGAACTGGCGCGCCAGTTCAAAGCCCACCAATGCTCCCAGGCTGTGGCCGAAGATCGCGAAGGGCTTGTCCAGAAGCGAAGAGAGGGCTTGGGCAAGGACCTCGATGAGTGACGAGAGGTCAGTGAAAGGACGCTCCATCAAACGAGTCCCCCGTCCGGGGAGTTGAACCGGACAGACCTCAACATCCGCCGGCAAAACGTTCGACCAAGAGCGAAAGATCAATGCACTACCTCCCGCGTAGGGGAAGCAGAACAAGCGGAGGCGGGCGTGCGAGCTGGACTTGCGGTGCGCTATCCAGGAGCCAACGGTAGAAGTGGCGGTTGTGCGCTCGCTCATGTGTGGAACTCGCGCCCTTTATCGCTCTCGCTTCTCCATATGCTTCCTGAGCGCGAGCGGCCTCATGTCAGTCCACACTTCTTTGACGTAAGCGAGGCATTCCGCCTTGGAGCCGCTCTTCCCACCATCGCTCCAACCAACGGGGTTCTCTCGGTCGGCAGGCCAGATCGAGTACTGTCCTTCGTGATTCATGACGACCTTGTAGTTTGTATTGTCTTCAGTGTCGTTCGTATTCATTACGAGTCCTTCCTCGAGCCGATCCGTCAATTGACCAGGTCGGAGGACAATTCCTCGGACGACCGTACCCAGGTGAGGCAAGTCTTGAGCTTTTCAGCCAACACTTCAACCTGGGGTTCATAGACCATATTAGCGTGATTGCCCGGAACGGTATGAACTTCGACTCTGGCCGCCCATTCGCCCCACCCCAAAGTCGGGTCCGGGGACGTTTCCGCAAGATCTTCACTGGCCTTAAATAGAGTGATTCGACCTGGGTAGCGCCGCATTACGTAGTTCCGTGTAGCTCGGAAGTCTGCTTTTAACAGTTCGACAAATTGCTGAGCCTGCGAAGCCTCAACCTCCGCGGGCACCAACCCCGCCTTCTTGGCCTGCTCCAGCACACGGGCCAACACTTCGTCCTTTGGAAGCCGCAGCAGGTCTCGAAGATCCAAAGAAAGACCGAAATAACGGACAATATCGGCCAACAGTGTCGCCTCAAAATCCTGCTCTGCGAACTTTTCATCGGGAGTCGGGATCCGACTATCCAGTAAGGCCAGTAAGGCCACGTTCTGTCCCTGCGCCAGAAGCTGCTGCGCCATCTCGAAAGCTACCGTTCCCCCCATGGACCATCCTCCCAGACAGTACGGGCCCTCGGGCTGGACGGTCTGCAGTGCTTCGATGTAATGAGCGGCCATATCCTCGATCCGCACGTAGGGGTCCTGTCCTTCTTCCACTCCTTTTGCCTGCAGCCCATAGCATGGTTGATCGGGGCCTAAATAGCGTGCCAAATGGACGTACGGGAATACCTGCCCACCAGCCGGATGTATCAGGAAAAGCGGCCGTTCACTGCCACCAGTCTGAATAGCCACCAAAGGTGACAAGGACGCTAACCCGGCTTGCTGTCGAAGGAGAGTGGCAAGATGTTCAATAGTTGCCCCCTGAAACACAGCCGCCAGTGGGAGTTTTTTGCCCAGCCTTTTCTCTATCAGGGCGAACAGACGCACGGCCGCTAGGGAATGCCCTCCAAGCTCGAAAAAATTGTCGCTCACCCCGATAGGTCCGATACCCAAGACCTCCTCCCACAAGTGAGTGAGTTGGAGTTCCAAAGCGTCTCGGGGTGCTACCAAGACTTTTTCCAGTTCAGGCCTTGCCCGACCAGCCGCCGGCAGCCCACGGCGGTCTATCTTCCCATTGAGCATCAGCGGCAAGGTGTCCAACATCACGAATGCCGAAGGAACCATGTACTCCGGCAGCTTCTGTTTCAAAGAACCGCGCAGATCATCCGCCGTAAGTAGCGAGCCCCGCTCGGCGGCCACGTAGGCCACCAACCGCTTCTCTCCGGGAGCATCCTCCTGAGCCAGGACCACGGCCTCTCGAACGGCCGGGTGTTGGCGAAGGGTCGCCTCGATTTCCCCCAGTTCGATGCGGAAACCTCGCAGCTTAACCTGATCGTCACCACGACCCAGAAATTCGATGTTCCCATCCGGCAGATAGCGGGCTAAGTCGCCGGTCCTGTACAGGCGCGCTCCCGACTTGCCGCTGAAGAAATCTGGAATAAACTTCTCAGCGGTCAAATCGGACTGGTTCAGATAGCCTCGGGCCAGGCACGGTCCGCCGATGTGCAGTTCACCGGGAACTCCAACAGGAACTGGATTGCCGTATTTGTCGAGAATGTATACCTGTCGGTTCGTCAGCGGACGGCCGATGGGAATTCTATGAAATGCCGTAACCTCGCTTGGTCGGGGATTAATTTCAAAGACGGTTGCCGTTATAGTCGCTTCCGTCGGGCCATAGGCATTGAGTAGTCGGATTGACTTCGCGGGTGTTCGCCGCCAGAGGCTGAGAACCTCTGGTAACATGACATCTCCGCCAACGATAAACAGCCTGGCTTGAATGTCCGACGCCAGTTCCGGAACATCCGCCCACGCTCGGGCCAGTTCTTGCCAGTAGCCGGTTGGAAGATTAAGTACCGTCAGGCCGAATTCTGAAATCTTTTTGTGAAAGTCCGTCGTATGCCATATGTTCGGGCCCATCATAACCAGACGGGCTCCGACGATCAGCGTGGGCAGGATTTGCTCCAATGACAGATCGAAACTCAGGGAGGCAAACTGGAGCACCCGGTCGCTCGGGTCCAGTTCGTAGTATCTTTGAATCTCACGGGAGTGGCCCGCGAGCGCACCATGTGAAATGAGAACCCCCTTTGGCTGACCCGTCGACCCGGAGGTGTAGATTACGTAGGCGAGGTTTTCAGGCTTGGTTGAAATAATCGGGTTTTCTTCGTTTTCTCGGCCAATTGCCTCCCGGGTGGAATCCAGACAGATTGTCTTGACATCATGCTCTGGCAGCGCCACCAACAGCCGCTCCCACGTTAACACCACCGGCGTTCGGGCAGCCTCCAGCATAAAAGCCAGTCGCTCTTTCGGATACGCTGGGTCCAGGGGCAGATACACTCCGCCTGCCTTCAGGATGCCCAGCAACCCGACGATCATGTCCGCCGAGGGCTCCAGACATATTCCTACCGGTATCTCCGGTCCCACTCCCAGAGCCTGTAAATGATGCGCAATCTGATTGGAGCGGCGGTTCAGCTCCGAATACGTCAGCTGCTCATGTTCTAAAACGACCGCTATAGCGTCAGGCGTTCGCTCGGCCTGCGCTTCAAAAAGCTGCTGGATACACAAAGTCGTCGGACAGTCGGCCCCGGTATCGTTCCACGCCACAAGCACTTGTTGCCGCTCCGCATCGCTTAGGAGCGGTAGGTCCGAGAGCCGCCTCTCAGGATTGGCGAGTACCGCCTCCAGTAAGGTGTTGAAGTGGCCGAGCATGCGAGTAATGCTGGCATCTTCAAACAGATCCTTGTTGTAGGACAATGTTGCGATCAGTCCTCGCTCGGTATCCGCGATATGCAAGGTTAGATCAAAGTGGGCAGTCCCGCTGTCGATCTCGATCGGACTTAACGTGATACCAGGCAGCCCGATCGTTTGCAGCGATGCATTCTGCAGCACGAACATCACCCCAAAGAGCGGATTGCGTCCCAGATTCCGCTCCAGGTGCAATTCCTCCACCAGCCTTTCAAAGGGCAGGTCCTGATGCGCGTAAGCGCCCAGGCACACGTCCCGCACGCGCCGCGCAAGCTCCATAAAGGTAGGATGGCCTGAAAGGTCAGCGCGTATAACCAGCGTATTCACGAAGAACCCAATCAGTCCCTCAGTCTCCAGCCGGTTGCGATTGGCAATCGGCGTGCCGACGATGAGGTCGTCTTGAGCCGTGTAGCGCTGCAGCAATATGTTGAAT
>Ga0307372_10001585_pt1 | contig 39319 bp, 38 predicted proteins | sample OX1MG_FD_202533 | JGI IMG/M metagenome (GOLD analysis project Ga0307372, IMG submission 202533) | Soil microbial communities from Risofladan, Vaasa, Finland - OX-1 | ecosystem: Environmental > Terrestrial > Soil > Coastal area > Acid sulfate soil | place: Finland: Risofladan, Vaasa | collected...
GAGCGTTCCCGCTCCTCGATGCTCATCCACAGACCCTCGGCCGCCATCATCGCCCCCAACCCGCCGTAGCGCGGAAGGGGACATTTTAACTTGGGGCAAAGGGGACATTCCTACTTGGGGGTAACAGCTGGCGTTCGGCGCCTTGTCGATCCAGGCGTCACGTCGTACGATAAGGAGGCGCCGATGGCCGGTATCGTCGTGCTGGCGGTGCTGGGGCTGGTGGTGACGCGGGTGATCGGACTGCCGGAGTCCGCATGGCCGGCATGGCGGTGACGCGGTTGCGGCAATCGCGGTGGCGTGCTGTGCTGGCCGGAAGGAGACATGCAGATGGCACGGCTCGAGGACATTCCGCAACCGACCCGTGACGCCGTGGCCAATCTGGCGTGCCCGTCGTTCGATACGCATCCGTTCGTCGCCGGCCCGCCATTGGCGGAACGACGTGTCGCGATCGTCACCAGCGCGGCGCTTATTCGCCGCGGCGATCCGCCGTTCGCGTTCGGCAGCGGCGAGGCGCGGTTCATTCCGGCGGCAACGCCGGCCGGCGAACAACTGATCAGCCACGTGTCGATCAACTTCGATCGCAGCGGTTTCCAGCGGGATCGCAACGTGGTGTTTCCGCTCGACCGGTTGCGTGATCTGGCCGCCGAGGGCGCGATCGGTGGTGTGGCGGACACACACTACACGGTCATGGGATCGACCGATCCTGCCGCGATGGGCGATGCCGCGGCGCAGATCGCCGGACAGTTGCAGCAGGAACGGATCGATGCGGTGCTGCTAACCCCTGTCTGACCGCTTTGCACGCGCGCCGTGAGCGCGCTGGCCCACATGCTGGAAAGCCGAGGCGTGCCGTGTGCGGCGATTGGCGCGGTGCGCGTGCAGATGGAAAAGACGCGGCCGCCGCGCGGGCTTTTCGTGCCGTTCGAGTTGGGCCGGCCGCTGGGCGAGCCGGAGGATGCGGCGTTCCAGAGCCGTGTGCTGCTGCAGGCGCTGAAGCTGCTGGAGCGGACGGACGGGCCGGTGATTCTGGAGGATTTCCCCGACGATCCGCCCGGCTGGCGGGACGCGCCCGGCTGGCTGCCGCCGCCGTTGCCGTCCGTGGCGGCGCCGTCCGATGCCGCGGCATGGCGGGTGGGGTTCGCGGCGGAGTTGTCCGCACTGCGGCCGGCGTGGGAACGGGCGCGCGCGCGGTTCGGCGGCAGCACGGTGGGATTGAGCGGCGTGGTGCCGGACGATTGGCCGGCGCTCGCGGCGGCGTTCGTTGGTGGCGCGACGCCGCGTGTGGCAGGGCACCCTACGGCTGCGCTGGCGCTGCGGTTTCTCTGCGATGACATCAAGGCATTTTATGGCGAGGCCGGTCAGGCGGACGGGCCGGCGCCGGCCAGCCGGCAGGTGAATGGGTGGTTCTGGCGCGGGACGCTGGCCGGGCAGTTGCTGATCGCCCTGCGTGCGGTGGCGATGGCGAGCGAGAACAACGCGCTGAAGACGGTGGGCGGGCGGTTTTTTGTGCCGGTGCCGTGGCTGCCACGATAGCATGATCGGGCCGGATTGGGTGTGTACCGGCCAACCGTCATGCCATCCGCCGCTTCAGATCAGCAGGCCGATGCCCGACGCCAGCAGCAGCAGATTGACCGCGCAGGTGAAGACCCGGTCGGACAGGCGCCGGAAGATCGCCAGGCCGAACCAGGTGCCAAGCAGTGCCACCGGAACGAATTGCAAGGACGGCAGGCCCGGACCCTGCCCCCGCGCAGAGGACATGCGAATGACCTCGATCAGCACCACGCCCAGCACCTGCATGATCAGGATGAACGGCTGGTAGATGCCGCGCTGGCGCTGCTTGTCCCATCCCCTCATGCCGCACCAGATCGTCACGGCCGCACCGGGAAACCCGGCAAGCCCGCCGGTGATGCCGCCGAGGAACCCGACGCCGACATCGATAGCGGTGCCGTGCACGGCAACCGTCAGGGGGCGTTTCAGCAGGACATAGGCCGCGTAGATGGTCAGCAGGCCGCCGATCACCTGCCTGAACCCGCCATGACCGAGATGCAGCAGGAGTTCCACCCCGAAAGGCACGCCCACGGCACCCCCGGCCAGGAATGGTGCCAGCCGCCGCCAATCGATATCGCGCCGCAGCACGGCGACGCTGAGCGACTGGATGGCGATGCTGCACACCATCATGATCTCCACGACGCGGACGGGATCATTAATTAACTGCAACAGCATGGCGCCACAGATCGCCGAGAACGCGAACCCGGCAATACTCGACAAGGTGGAGGCCAGCAGGACCACCAGCAACGGGGCGGCGGTTGCGGACATGCCGGCCCTCGACAGCATCAAGGCATACACCGTCACCAGCGTTGTGCTGGCAAGCGCGATGGCGGCGGCGGCCAGCATGGTTCGCGGATAGGCCAGATGTACGGGCAACTCCATGATGACCTCCCGTGTCACCGTGCGCCGCTGCCGAGGGAATCCCCGGCCACCCGACGGCACCGATGCCGCGAAAGCCGACGATCTCGCTCCGGAGGTGGCTGTCATTGCCATGATGTCCAGCGCGGGCCGGTTGCGGTGTGACCTGCTTCACGTCCGGCCGAAAAACTGTCTTGCGGCACGTCCGGTCCGTTGCGCTGCCGTCGCATGGCAGCGCCGGCGTGGCGCTTGCGGTGGCGGGACTTCCGTTCCCCCGCTTCTCAACCCGCATCGAGCCGCCGCAATCCGCGGAGTGCGCCACGGTGGCGGCGGAGTATGTTCGGGCGATGCGCACCAGGCTTCCGCCCGCACTCCCGCAGGACCGGCTCGCCGCCGACCTCGCCGAGCATGGCTATGCCATGAGCCGACTGCTCGAGCCGGCGACCTGCCGCATGCTCGCGGCGCTGTACGACGATGACGGGCGCTTCCGCAGCCGCGTCGTGATGCAGCGGCACGGGTTTGGCCGGGGCGAATACAAATACCTCGCCTATCCGCTGCCCGAGCCGGTGGCGGCGCTACGCGCGGCGCTGTATCCGCCGCTTGCCGCGATCGCCAATGGCTGGCGCGCGGCGCTGGGCGAGGCGGCGCGGTTCCCGGCGACGCTCGACGGGTTCCTGGCGGAGTGCCATGCGGCCGGGCAGACCCGGCCGACGCCGCTGCTGCTGCGCTACGGCGCGGGCGACTACAACTGTCTGCACCAGGACCTGTATGGCGCGCTGGTGTTCCCGCTGCAGGTCACGGTGCTGCTGAGCGAGCCGGGTGCCGATTTCACGGGGGGAGAATTCGTGCTGGTGGAGCAGCGGCCACGGGCGCAGTCGCGGCCGGTGGTGGTGACGCTGGCGCAGGGGGAGGCGGTGATCTTCCCGGTGCACCACCGCCCGGTGCAAGGCGCGCGCGGCCCGCACCGGGTGACGATGCGGCACGGAGTGAGCCGGGTGCATAGCGGGCGGCGACACACGCTGGGGGTGATTTTTCATGATGCGGCGTAGAATTTCTCTCGCGTCATGCTGGATAGGGTGCTGCATCCGCACCCTATCCTTTCCCGCCATGCGGGCGAGGATCCTGTGTTATCCGCCCCCCGGTCATTGGCCGCGGCACGCCCGTGGTGCCCGGGAAGCTTATGGGCAGTCCGGCGGCGACCCGGGCGGCGAGGAAGCCGAAGCACTGGGCTTCCAGTGCGTCGCCGTCCCAGCCGAGCGACTCCACCGGCTCGACCGGGACGCGCAGCGCGCGGCGCAACGCGGCCATGATCGCCGGGTTGTGCCGGCCGCCGCCGGTGACCAGCCAGCGCAGCGGCGGGGCGGGCAGCGGGGCCAGCGCCACTGCCTCGGCGGTGAACGCCACCAGCGTCGCGGCACCGTTGGCGGGGGACAGGGCGTCCAGGCCGCTGGCCGCCAGGGCGGCGGCGAAGTCCAGCCGGTCCAGCGATTTCGGGCCCGGGCGGGCGAAATAGGGGTGGCCGAGCAAGTGCCCCAGCACCGCGCGGTCCACCTGCCCGGCTTGCGCCAGGGCGCCGTCGCGGTCGAAACGCTCGCCGGTGTGGCGCGCCACCCAGTCGTCCAGCGGGCCGTTGCCGGGGCCGGTATCGAACGCCACCAGTGCTCCGGAGTCGTCCGGCGCGGCGCCGATCCAGGTCAGGTTCGCCACCCCGCCGAGGTTCAGCACCGCGAGCGGTTTTGCTTCCGGCCGCGCCAGGGCTGCATGGAACGCAGGGGCGAGCGGGGCCCCCTGCCCTCCCGCCGCCACGTCGGCCGAGCGGAAGTCCCACGCCACCCGGACGCCGGTGCGCCAGGCGAGTTCCTCGGCGTTGGCGATCTGCCAGGTGCGGCGGTTTTGCGGCTGGTGCAGGATGGTCTGGCCGTGGAAGCCGATCAGGTCGGCCGGGCGGCCCAGCGCGGCGACCGCCCGCACGTGGTATTCGGTCAACCGTGCCGCCACGGTCTTCAGCCGCCGGTCGGCTGGGTCCAGCGCCGGCGCCAGGGTCAGGATGCGGCGCAGATCGGCGCGCAGGCGGTCGTCGTAAGGCAGCGTCAGGGCCGGGCCGAAGGCGGCGACGCGTTCGCCGTCGGTTTCCAGCCAGGCGGCGTCCACGCCGTCCAGCGAGGTCCCGCTCATCAGTCCGATGGTGCGCAGCATTTGCCCCCGGTCCCGTTCGTGCTAACCGCCCCTTGCTCCCGTTCGCCTGGGGGTTGGGGGGAGGGGTCGGCCGGTGCGAGCCTCCGGCCGCCCCCTCCCCCGAACCTTGATCCGCCTCGCGGCTCAAGCCCGCAAGGGGAGGGGGAGTCCGTGGCCGTTTTCCGCTTCCTCTCCACCCGTGTTCACAATAGTGCATCCGCCATGTCCTGCAGCGACTTCCTGGCCGAGGCCACCGCGCGCGGCTTCGTCCACCAGTGCACCGACACCGCGGCGCTTCGCGCCGCGCTGAACGCCGGCGTGGTGTCGGCCTATATCGGGTTCGACTGCACCGCGGACAGCCTGCATGTCGGCAGCCTGGTGCAGATCATGATCCTGCGCCTGCTGCAGCGGCACGGCCATCGGCCGGTGGTGCTGATGGGCGGCGGCACGACTCGGATCGGGGATCCGTCCGGTAAGGACGAGGCGCGGCAGATGCTGTCCGACGCGCAGATCGACGCCAACATGGCGGGCATCCGGCGCTGCTTCACGCCGTTCCTGCGGTTCGGCGAGGGGCCGGCGGACGCGATGCTGGCGAACAACGCCGACTGGCTGAACACGCTGGGCTACATCCCGCTGCTGCGGGAAGTGGGCACGCACTTCACCATCAACCGCATGCTGACCTTCGATTCGGTGAAGCTGCGGCTGGAGCGGGAGCAGCCGCTGACGTTCCTGGAATTCAACTACATGATCCTGCAAAGTTACGACTTCCGCGAGCTGCGGCGGCGGTTCGGGGTCAGCGTGCAGATCGGCGGCTCCGACCAGTGGGGCAACATCGTCGCCGGCATCGAGCTGACCCGGCGCACCGATGCCGCGCAGGTGTTCGGGCTGACCACGCCGCTGATTACCACCGCATCGGGCGCGAAGATGGGGAAGACGGCGCAGGGGGCGGTGTGGCTGACCGCGGACCGGATGTCGCCGTACGAGTACTGGCAGTTCTGGCGCAACACCGAGGATGGCGATGTCGGCCGCTTCCTGCGGTTGTTCACTGATCTGAAGCTGTCCGACATCGCCCGGCTGGAGGCGCTGCGCGGCGGCGAGGCGAACGAGGCGAAGAAGGTGCTGGCGACCGAGGCAACAGCGCTGGCGCATGGCCGGGTGGCGGCCGAGGCGGCGGGGGAAACGGCGCGGCGGGCGTTCGAACAGGGAGAGGCGGCGGAGTCGCTGCCGTCGGTGGAGGTGAGTCGGGAGGAGCTGGCGGCGGGAATGCCGGCGTTCCGGCTGTTCGAGCGCGCCGGGCTGGCGAAAAGCGGCGGCGAGGCGCGGCGGCTGATCCGCGGCGGAGGGGCCCGGGTGAACGACGCGGCGGTCACGGACGAGGCGCAGATGGTATCGCTGGCGGATATGCGGGGGGACGCGATCAAGCTGTCGGCGGGGCGCAAGCAGCACCGGCTGGTGCGGGCGGGATGAGCGGTCCCGGGACGGTTGTGGTCCGGGCCGGTTGAGCGGCGCCGGACGTTGCCGGCTGTGCCGCGGGACGCGGCGCCGCGTCTGACGGGGCACGGCATCGCTCGGCATCAGGTCATGGCGCGCGGCTCCTCACGGTGCATGGGTGCCGTGGCTGCGGCGGCGTTGGACGCGACCGCTGTGGCGCCCGGGCTGGGTGGGCGGCGGCTGTAGCGCGCGCAAAGCAAGTTGCTCGGTGTTGAGGGTGCCGGCGCGGTGCAGCGCCAGGATCCGCCGCGTCTCCGCCATCAGGGCACCGATGCCGCGGAGGTGCTCCCGGGCTGCCACGCCGTAGCCGCCGTGCCTGGTGGCGGCGGCGCTCGCCTTGGCGAGTCCGGCGGCCGTGCGCGGGCCGGTGCTGGCGCCGCCATGCATGCGGCAGCGGCCGTTTGCCATGGCGGGCGAGCGGCAGGAACAACCGGCCCGGGTCGTCGCGCCGCAGCGTGGAGCGAGGTTCGGGTTGCCTCGGGCGTTGCCGTTGCGCAGCGGGCCGGTGGGCTGGGGCTTCTCACGGTGCATGGGCTGCTTCCCCCGTCACGCCGCACAGGCGATCGGCGCGGTGAGCATGCGGGCGGCGATCTCCCGCAGGATGCGCTGGCCGATCGCGTCATCCGGCGGGACCGTGGCGGCAATCGCGGGATGCGGAGGGGCGCCGGAGGGGACAGGGAGGCTGGGGGCGGGTTTGATAGCGGCTCGCTGGGGGGGCGGTGCGGCGGTGGCGGGCGGGGCGGCGGGCGGGGCCGGTTGCGGGCGCGGGGCGGGGATCGGCGCCGGCACTGTCGCGGGCTGCAGTGCCGGACGAGCCTGGGCCTGGGCGAGCGCCTGCCGCGTGGCGTCCGCCAGGCGCGACAGGGTGGCGAACTTGCCAAGGCAGCGCAGCTTCAGGGCGAGCGGGAGACCGGGCTGCGAGGCGCAGCGCAGGCAATCCATGGCGGCGTGGTGGGTGGCGACGGTGCGGGCGGCGAGAAGGGCCTCCGTCGCGTCGCGCGGGCGAAGGGTGGCGATGACGACCACGGCGGCCTGACGGCTTGCGGTTATTTCGGCTGGGGTGGCGGCCGGGTGTTGGGGGAGTGTGTCGAGGGTGGTCTGGAGCAGGGCGGCGAGGGTGGCGGGGTCGAGCGAGAGGGGGGTTGGCTGGGGTTGGGCGGGTTGGGGATTCATGGGCTGGTGCTCCGCGGTCGGGGGTGAAGCGCGGAACGTAACAGGAAATTTTGGACCAATCAAGGAAAATTTACCTTGGACGGCAGACGCGGCACGCGCCGTGTCTTTTGCAATGGCGATTCGGCAGGGAGTCGGCGAGCGTCGAGCGGTTTATCCCGGAAGCTCGCCTGGCAGACCCGCAACTGGCAGCGCCGCCGTTGCAACCTTCGGGAAGCGGAGCCGAGCGACCGGGCCTCTGCTCACCGACCGGCGTTCACTGCGCGGCAGGACGGAGTTCGGTGATCAACTCCGAATGGTTGTCGAACAGACGCAGAAGCGGGACCGTGGGGCCGCTCGGCTCAACAAGGTTTCGTTCGGATTCGCCAAACGCCCCCGCAGCCGGGGTTTGGTTCTGCCGGGGGACGATCCCTCGCGCGAAGGCATTTGTGGCCCAGCGGGGCTACACCTGGGATGAGGATCGTAACTCGGCCTCCGCCACGTGCAGCGCCGCTGCCTTGGCTGCCGCGAAGCTGTCAGCCGTGCCGCTGGCGACCAAGGTCGGGAGAGCATTTTGCCCCATGGACCGTTGAACCTTCCAGGCCGGAACGCCCTGTTCGAAGGATGCCTCCAGGAGCAGCCCGGACCAGTCAGCCATAACGGATCCCTCGGGCCACATTGGCGTGGGAAGCTGTTTCCATTCGATCTCAGGCATGGGCGTCTCCCTGGGAACCATGAACAATTGAAACGGCGAAGGATGATCCACAGCCCGGAGGCTGGCCAGCCGGAGGCGACGGACAAGCCGCGGCGCTGTGCGCTGGATCATCATAGACCCCTCGCCCGCCTCGCGTTCCGCAGAGCAAGACCGCCGATCTTTCAGGCGGCGTCGGCGGCAACGAATTCGCGAATGCGGCCAGCCAAGACTGTCCGGCGAGAGCAATGCTCGCTCGCCCAATCCATCGGAGGCGGCCGCGGGTTGTTCGGTGGTTCCACAGCACGGTAAGTTCCTCAACGCGTTCCTCCTCGTCCGAGTCGCGGCGGGACAGTCCCTGCCGTGCCCTGAGATAGGATGTGCGCCCTCAGCCGGAGTCGCGCCTTGGCCGCCAGTGTCACCATGACCCTCCTCCATACGAAGCCGCTCAGGTGAGCGTGTCGCAATTCGGTCTGCCGCTCGACGGACTTGATCCGCGCGCCGACCCGCCACGCCCTCGCAGCCCGCCGCGCACAACGCCATCCCGGCCAATTCACGTGTCGGCCTTCGAGCGCGCGGGCGACGACTTCTATGCGACGCCGTCCTGGGTGACCGAGGCGCTCCTCCATCATATCCGCTTTCGCGGCCAGATATGGGAGCCATGCTGCGGCGACGGCGCCATGTCCACCGTACTCGGCCGGCATGGCTACAAGGTGGCCTCTACCGATATCGCCGACCGCGGGTTCGGCACCTCGGGTGTCGATTTCCTCGCTTGCCGCACGGTGCCAGAGGGCTGCCGAAGCCTCGTGACAAATCCGCCTTACGGCGACTCCGGCTTGCATGCGGGACAGTCGCGGTCACCCACGGCGATGCTGAATTTTCTGCGCCATGCGCTGATGCTCACCGCGTCCGTGCAGGGCCAACTGGCGTTGCTGGTGCGGCTACAGTGGATCGCTGGACAGCGGGCGGCCGAGGTGATGTCCACCGCCCCATTTGCCGCCGTCGTCGTGCTGACACAGCGAATCCTCTGGTTCGAGCGGGGCGAAGACACCAAGCCGGCGCAACATCACCATGCCTGGGTGGTCTTCGACCATGCCCACCCCCCAGGGCAGCCGCCAGTGATGCTGTACGCCTGACAGGTGTAGCGGCTCGCACCCGCGCGCAGGCGCGCAATCATCGGCGATCCCGGCGCACGCTCGGTCAGACGGATCGGCCGGCGGGACGGACGGCACCCGGAATAACTCTCCCACACGCGATAACCGCGGTTATCGCGCCTGGGGCGGTCCCGGGGGGCACTTAGTGTACGATTTTGAACAAATCGGCAGGTGACCCCATCTTGCCGGGCGCGCTCATCCACGGGTATCGTTCATCCCAGATGCCTGGATGGGCCGGGCATCTGGGAAATGCCGGCTGAGACGCAGCCTCGGAGAGCAGCGCGGCGGCGTCAGCCGCTCGCCAGGCTTTCCTATCGCTGCCCAGCGATAGGCTGGCACCGTTGGCTGGGTGCTGTTGACGCGGCGTAGGGAAGCTGTTCTATGCGGTCCACCCATCGAGACAAGATGACGTGGCGCGCACCACCACCGTCTTTGGCGCGCAGGATAACGCCGTGATCATTACCGACCGACAGCTTGCCGCGATACGCGAGGCTCGATGGCAGGCGTTCAGTGCCAGACTGTCACTCTGGTTATCGGCAGAAATCGGCATCGCCCACGCGGAAATCCTGCCTTATGTCGATGAGGGTATCGAGACGGCACGGCAAATCGGCATCACCGTCGAAGCTGATGTCGCCCTGTTTGTGCACCACACGCTTCGGCATACCGGAACGACAAGGCTGGATGGCCTGCCAGCCCCGCTCACGCGCATTCTGCTATCGAAATCGGTGCCGGCGGCGCAGCGGGCCAGCGCGTTCCGCGAATGGGCGGAAGCGACCGAAGCGGACGCCGTCGATGAGTGAGCACTTTTCGCAGGGGTCGCCGGACCTCCTGGTGCTGCCATGCCAGAAGAAGTCTCCGCCCAGGCTGCACTGGATTGAAATCATCCTGGTCGATGAGGCTGACCAGCCGGTTCCCTGGGAAGAGTATGAGATTACCTTGCCCGACGGCAGTATCGTGCATGGCGCATTGGACCGTCAGGGGTTTGCGCGGGTCGACTCAATCGCCGATGCCGGCATGTGCCGGATCACATTCCCCCGGCTTGACACCGAAGTCTGGTCACCGGCCGGTGGCGGCGGCTGACGCGGATGCCGTGGCACACCGTCAGGCCGGGCGATTGCATCAACAGCATCGCGTTCGAACACGGCCTGTTCTGGGAAACGGTGTGGAACGACGGCAACAACGCGGCATTGCGCAGGGTGCGTCCTGACCCGAATGTCCTGGAACCCGGCGACCAGGTGTTCGTAACCGACCCACGCATCCGTTACGAGAACCGTCCCACCGACGCGCGGCATCGGTTCCGGATCAGGGGCGTGCCGGCGCGCTTCCAAATCCAGTTGCTTGTCGAGGGCAAGCCCTGGACCGGACAGCCTTACGTGCTGTGGGTTGACGGCGTGCGGTCCAAGGGGTCCACCGACGGCAGCGGCTGGGTGCGGCGGACGATCCCCCCGGAAGCGCGCAGCGGCACCCTTATCGTGGGAACCGGCGACGAGAGCCGGACCTATACGCTCAACCTCGGCCACCTCGATCCGGTCGAGACGCCAGCCGGTGCTATCGCCAGGCTGGTCAATCTCGGATTCGCCGTCGAATCGTCCGGCGATGCCTGGAACGAGGCAACCACGGAGGCACTTGCCGCCTTCCAGGCGAGTGCCGGGATCGAGCCGACGGGGACCCTGGATGGCCGCACCCAATCCGCCCTGCGCGATGCGCATGATGTCCAGTAGCCATGCTTAGCGCTTATCCCCCGGCTATCGGCGGACTTACCTTCCTGGATGTGAGGCAGCCTCCAGACCCGCAGCCACGGCAGTTTGCCGCCAACGTGCGGCGGGCGCCGAACGGCGGACACCAGGGCAATGTTGTCGATGTGGCGACCTATAGAGTTACGAAGTTCTGGCTGGAGACGCCGGCCCACCAGGCAGCCCAGGATGGACTGACCGTCAGGCAACCGGCGCCGGCCGGCTCCCCGCTGCGCCGAAACTTCGCACCGCGCGTGGACAACACGACCGCTCTGCATTGGGAACTCACCGGCCCTGTGGCCCAGGATCCCAATTTTCTGCGCGATGCGATCACGCTGCGCATCGATTTGTTCGTGCCGCGCCGCTCCGCTCCATGCTGGTCGAAGACGTTGACCTGGCCAGCCGGGGGATGCCCGCTGGTGGACACGCTGCCCTTTACCGGTGTGCTGGAACCGGACGCGGATGTGACCGTGGTTGGCAGCCGGACCGCCACGGTCGGTTTCGCCGACGCCGCCAGGTTCCCACACAGCATACTGACCATCGACCAATCGCCGTACAAGCTGAAACTGACGCTGGTGCGGGGATTGAACATGGTCCGCGTGGTGCCGGCGCGCTGGCTGTATTTCGATGTCCTGGCCCACTCGCTCGTCGCCGAATGGGGCACGCATGCGATGCTGCCCCAGGTGCGCCCCGACGTTACTGGGCCGAACCGGGCCCTCACGCTGCAGCACGAGCAATACGTGCTCGCGAACCTGACCGGCGGGGGCGCCAACGAGCAGAACCTCGCCGCACCGACCGCCGGCGTGACGCACAAATTGCGGCTTATCAGCAATCTCTTTCCGGTACACGCCAAGGGCGCGCCAAATCTCGAAAGCTACGCCAATCAGACCGACTTCAACGTGTATCGCGACCTGTGGGGCGATGGAACAAGAGTGCCGATCGTTGTGCAGGCGCTGATCATGCGTTCGGACGGGACGTCGACCGCGGGCGTGCCGGAAGCACTTGGGCAGGCACGAGTGGTGTGGGACTGGCGGGAACCGGATCCCAATCGATGGCGCGACCCGCTCGCGGCGGGGGCGACACAGCATACCGACAGCTACCTCGATGCCGCGCATCATCCGACCGGCCCGCCGCCGCAGCCGGCCAATGTGCAAAACGCGCCGGTCGGTCTTGGCGGCAAGCAAGATGGCGCGCCGTTGCAGGTATTTCCCCCGGCCCAGGCCGTGCCGCCGTTTCCCTACACGGTCGCCGCCTGTCCAAACCGCCCCTGGGCGGTATGGAGCGAGTTCTGGCGAGCCGGCAACCCGGTTGGGCCGGCTGGCACGATCGACCGCAGCGGCGTCGTATTCCAACCGGCGCGGCAGGCCGGCGACGGCTACCTCGTGACGGCGTGGCTCGATGTCTATCGCGAGGCCGACGCGGCGGATGCGATCGCAGCGACGGCACCGCACTCGTCCGATTACCGCTTCCTGGTACAGCGTCGCGTCAACACGTATTACCTGACGCGCGGCGGTGCGGCCGACACCGGGGAAAATACCCCGGCACTCGTGGCTCATCTCAAGACCGTTTACGAGCGCGAATTGTTCACGGTCATGGATGTGATCGAGGCTCCGGTGAACAATGCCACTTACACCAACGCGCTCAATGGCACGCTGCAGCCGCACCGGCCCTACACGAACGGTGCCGCGCTTGAGAACCTCGGCCTGGTCCCGGCGCTGCCGTTTCTGATGCGGCATTTAATTGATCATGCGCCAGCCGCGAATTCGCCCGGGATTCCATTCCGGACCTGGGCCCAGTTCACCAACGGCCTGGACGCCGAGTTTCAGAATGGCGTGATCCGCATGTTCAACGGCGTCGGCAACGCCGCCACGTTGCGGGGCCAGCGGTTCACCGGCAATGTCAGCGGTTCCACCGGCGTGGTGCTGAATCCGGACGGGGCCGCGCCGTACTTTGTGTTGTGCACACCACCCGGCCTCAATGACCAGGAGGTTGTGACCTGCGACTGGTCGGGCGGCAACGTGACGCTCGGTACACGGCAGGCGCCGCTCAGTTGCACAACGCGGCAACCCGATGTCGTCAATCCCGGCGCAGGTGCTGCCTACGAAAGCACCATCGACGTCTCCATCGACGGACGCGCGGCGGTACACGTGACGTTCCCGCGAACTTTTGGACCGGCGTCGAATTTCCGCACCGATTTGTCGGGTGCGGCACGGACGGTCCTGCGCAACGAAATGATCGCCGCCGCCGCTGCCCACAATGAGGCACAGCCGCTGACGATCACCATCACGGCGCGCCAGACAACACCTCGCTCGCTGCAGCGGCTGGCGAATGTCCAGACCTTGCTCAATACGTTGATCAACTCCGAGCGGCGAATCCTGGTGCGGGATGCCATCCTGAACGAGATGCGTGGCGCTGCTGCAACGCCGCTGCAGTTGCCATGCCTGAGTAATTTCGGCAACGCGCATCAGAGCGCATTGATGCTGGAGCTACTTGGCGACACGATCAAATCCTACGCGGACACCACCTATGCCGGCCAGTCGGCCTTGTTCATGATGCATCTTCCCGGCCGGTTCAACGGGATCGTCGCACCGGGGCAGAACGTGGCGATGAATCAGCCCAGGGTGGCGGGCGCGTTCTATCCCGAGGCGACGCAACTGCGGAACCGCGGCATCGGCTTCGTGGCGTCGGTGCCACTTGCCCAGGCGTTGAACCTACCGACCAGGAACGCCGATTCGATCGTCTGCCATGAGATCGGACACGCACTGTTCCTGCCGCATGAAGCGAGCCAGTCGCAACCACGGGTCGCAGTGCCCAGTCCACATCCGGAGTGCCACGTCGCCGGTGACTCATGCATCATGAATTACGATCTCGATTCCGACCACTTCTGCGGTTTGTGCATGTTGCGCGTGCGTGGCTGGAACTGGAATGCGCCTGCCGTGGTCAACAAGCTAATCGCGGTCGAGATCCGCGACGGCAACGCGGGCGGCCAAGTGAACTGGACCGGCGGGCCCGTGCGGCAATACACCAACATCGTCGCCAAACAACCGCAATGGATCGATGCGGGCCGGCTGGACGGCACCCCGGTTCGCATCGCCAACATCGATCGGCTGACCAAGGAAATCCGGGTCCGGCTGGTCTTTTCGAATGGTGCTAATGCGGACTATTCGGTCGAACTGGTCGCCGACACCGCCAACAATGCGGTCTATTCAGCGCAGGAGCGCGCGCACGCAGCATTCAATTTTCCAACCGGAGCGGCACAGCATCCCGCGGGCAACTTCACCCGAAGACAAGGATACACGGAAACCGGGACAGCGGTGGCGGGCGTTGGCGAGATCTCGCTACAGATCCGGTCACCGGCGGTCGGCGATACCTATCGCGTGGTTGGTTGGGACAATGGCGGCAACCACCGCCAGACAGGAGACATCACCACATGGCGCGCGGTCTATTACATGGTGCTGCGCGGCGGCGCGCCGAACTCCGTCCCGCTCCCGGGTCTTCGGGGCGCTGTGGAACCGGAAATGCAGGCGCAGTTCACTGACGCGATATTTCTTGGAGAGGAGCCTGCCCCGGCGCTGCGTCTTTGCGAGTATGAGTTGCCCGGCGATGCGGTCGCCACGGTCAGAGGGTTCTATGCGACGAATTGCCGGAATCTGCCGGGACAAACATACGGAGCGTACGATCCATGGCGCGAGACATTCGGCCTGGTGGATCAGCTCGCCCAGTTCCGTCTGATACCGACCACCGCGGTCAATTGCCAAGTCGGACACGGTGCGGTGCCGCCGACCGTTCGCGTCGAGGTCCGACAGCAGCCGGACCAGCCGGGGTATGACCTCCGCAAAGGGCTGTGGGAGGGCTTTGGCCCGTGGCCTCGGCCTGACGATAATCTGCCCGGTCCGCCGCATGAATGGTTGCAAACCGCCTCGATCACCGTTGCCGGGATCGCGATTCCAATACCGCCGGCCAACCTCGTTGCAATCGAAACCAGTCCGGCGCTTAAGCCCGGCTGCTTCAACGAGATCGATGTCAGGGTCGCCGACGCGGCTTTCGGCGCGGTGCCTGCCGCTGGCACGATCCAGCTGCGGGTCGCCGTGTTTCAGCGTTACGTCAACGGCATGGCGCGGATCAACGCCATCGGCCTCGATAGCCGTGGCATCGTCCTGATCCCGGCGCGACGTGAATTCGAGGCTATCGCGGTCGGGGCGCAGCTCAATTCCGCGATTCACGAGTTCGGTCATTCGCTGCGGATGGTCGCGGCACAAGCGGAGGCAAATCTCGACCCGCACGATAATTTCTACGCCCATAATGGTAATCACTGTCGATGGAATTTGCCGATCACCGTGGCGAATGACGGTCCCTCCTATCAGATTCCGGCCAATACCGATATCGCCCAATGTGTCATGTTCGGATTCGTTTCGGACAATAATCCTCGCACCCAGTTTTGCGCCCGATGCCGCGCCGTGATGCGGAAGATCGACATGAGCCCGGGTGTGATGTGACAGCGAACGGCGAACAACTCGACCGGCTCCCGGCTTAAATGAGTGTGCATCTCCGGGTTACCGTTACGATTGCTGTGGTGCTTGCGTCAGGCACGGGATGCGCCCAACAGGGGCGGCCTACTGCCTTTTACGGGGAAGCAGCGTAAGTCCCCCCAGCTTCTGGACGGTCTTATGCTTACCAGGAGGCCGTTTCGTTAATTCTGGCCGGGAGTGACACGCAACCTGTCCCGCGCCCAGCGCGGGAGTGGCGACTAAGCCGCGCGGCGCGGGGCGAGGGCGCTGGGAAGTTGCGTGATGGCGTGGTCGATCAGCCTGGCGTCCGCGTCGGCCGACAGGCCATCCGCGATCACCTGCCGCGCCGCGACGGTGGCGACCTCCACGGCGGTCAGTCGCACCTCGTCCACCGCCGCCTTCTCCGCCGCGGCGATGCGATCCATCGCCATCTGCTCTCGGCGTTTGGCCGCCGCCTCCGCCTCCGCCGTCGCGGCCGCGGCGAGTCGGGCTGCTTCGGCCCGGGCGCCCTCGATCAGGGCCTTCGCCTCGGCCAACGCCTGGGTGCGGCGTTGCTCGGCGTCGCGCAGCATTGCCTCGGCCTCGCGGCGCAGGCGCGCGGCTTCCTCCAGGTTGGCGCGTACCTGCGCGCCCCGCGCGTCCAGCATGGCGGCCAGCGGCGACCATAGCTTGCGGCCGAACAGCAGGAAGAAAAGGATGAAGGCGATCGCCACCCAGGTGCGCGGCTCGGTAAAGTCAGGCATGGCGAATTCCGCCCCTTTCAGCCGGCGCCGCGCGCCGACAGCGCCGCGGCGATGGCGCCATCCAGCCGCGCTTGCTCCGGCGGCGCGCCGGTGAGGCGGGAGATCACGGTGGCGGCGGTCTCGGTGGCGACCTGGCGCAACGCGCCCATCGCCGATGCCCGCGCCGCGGCGATGCGCGATTCGGCCTCCGCGAGTTGCCTCTCCAGTCGCTCGTTCAGCGTCGCGGATTGTTTGGCGGCGGCCGTTTTCGCCTCGTCAAGGGCAGCGTTGATCGCGGCCTGCGCCTCGGCGCGAGCCTTGGAGGTGGCCTCGGCCACCTCCAAGGCTGCCTGGTCCGACTTCGTCTTGGCCTGCTGCGCGTTCTCCAGGTCGTGGGCGATGTGGTTCGCGCGTTCCTCCAGCACCGTCGCCACCCGCGGCAGCGCGAAACGCGACGCCAGGATGTAGAGCACGATGAAGATGATCGCGCCCCACACCACCTGGCTGGTGGTCAGCGGGGAGGCGAAGTCGAGCTGCGGCATGCCCTTCGCCATTGCGGCGGTCGGCAGCAGCAACAGCGCGGCGAGCAGCAGCCGCATGGCGATCAGACGAACAGGATGATGAACGCGATGACCAGCGCGTACAGCGCCACGGCCTCGGTCAGCGCGAAACCCAGGATGGCGAGGCCGAACACGCGGTCGCGGGCGGCGGGATTGCGCGCCACGCTGGTGACCAGCGCGGCGAAGATGTAGCCGATGCCGACGCCCACGCCGGACAGCGCGATCACGGCGAGGCCGGCACCAATTTCCTTGGCGGAAGCGAGATCCATCGGTCGGGTTCCTTTCGTTGCGTTCGGTGTGCCGGGGCGATCCGTGCCGCCGGCACCGACAGGGTTGACGTGGCTTAGTGCAGATGCACCGCGTCGTGCAGGTAGATGCAGGTGAGGATGGCGAACACATAGGCCTGCAGCGTCGCGACCAGGATCTCGAAGCCGATCAGCGCGACGTTCACCGCGAGCGAGAGTCCGGCCGGGACCCAGAAGATGGCGCCGGCGGTGCCCAGCATGATGACGAAGGCGCCGAACACCTCCAGCATCACGTGGCCGGCCATCATGTTGGCGAACAGCCGCACCGACAGCGAGATGATGCGCGAGAGGTAAGACAGCATCTCGATCGGCACCAGCAGCGGCAGCAGCGGCTTGGGCACGCCCTGCGGCACGAAATAGCTGAACCAGTGGAGACCGTGGATGCGCAGGCCGACGAAGGTGCTCATGCCGAACACCACCAGGGTCAGCGCGAGCGTCACGACGATATGGCTGGTGAAGGTGAAGTCGTATGGCCAGACGCCGAGCAGATTGCCGAACAGGATGAAGAAGAACAGGGTGAAGACGAAGGGGAAGAAGCCACGTCCTTCCGGGCCGATGGTGTCCACGCACATCGAATAGACGAATTCATAGGCCATCTCGGCGGCGGATTGCAGGCGGCCCGGCACCATGGCGCGTGGCCGCATGCCGACCCACAGCAGGCCGAGCGTGAGCAGGCCGGCGATGACCATGAACAGGTTGGACTGGGTGAAATTCACCGAAGCGCCAAGCGGTCCCAGCGCGGTGTGGAGCTGGAACTGGCTCAGCGCGTCGATGCTGGATTTTTGCGCCGCCACCGTCGTCGTGTCCCCTGTCAGCCCGCTGCCGTACTTGTGGTCGAAATATCCGCGGCCGCACTACCCGCGGCTCCCGTAGTCCTAGTGGTCCTTTGGCGCGAAGCTGCGCCAGACATTCAACACTCCCGCCGCGCCGCCGAGCAGTACGAATACCGCGAGGAAGATGGGCCTGGCGCCGAACAGCAGGCTCAGCCCATAGCCGATGGCAACTGCCACCACCAGGGCGGAAACCAGTTCGATGCCCACCCGCAGGCCAATTCCCCAAGGGGACTGTCCGAGGCCGCCGGGGTCCGTTCCCGGTGTTCTCGGCGGGGCGTCGAGCCCCTGCCTGCTTCGGGCAGCCTTCAACCGCTCCTCGAAGGAGGGGCCGTCGTCGCCCGGATCGTCGCTCATACTCGCTCCTGGCAAACGGCTTGCCGGAAGGCCGGCGCTTGCTACAGGCGGGTTAACTGGGTGTCAAGAATGGACGGCGCCAGAATGGACGGAGGCCGAATCGAGGCATGGTCGTTTCAGGCGTGCACCAGCGGACAACCGCGGTCACCCAGCGGCCGGAACGTGCGGGCGGCGTCGATGCCGCATGCCGGCTTGCAGCGGTCGCGCGGATAGTGGACCTCGGCAGGGCGGCTCCCGGTCCCGCTGGCGGTGGAGATTGCCGCGCGGTTCGGGGCGGACCGCCGATGGCCGCCCCGGGCACGTCCGGGGTTGGGAGATCCCGGTTATGATCCGGCCGCATCCGGCCACATCTATTGCTGTCGGCCGGCGCGGCGTAACCTGCCGCGCTCATTCGGCACGCCAACAAGGGAGGAAATGCCATGCGGTCGTGGATCCACATCGCGCGTGGACGGTACGTCCGGCAGGCGCGGGTCGGCCTCGGGGACCTGCGGGAGGAGCATATCAGCCGGCAGGGCTTCTTCGGCCCGGTTGCCATGATCTATCGCGAGCAAGGCCCGAACGAGGTGGTGCGGATCGAAGGCACGCTGCTTCCGCGCCGCGTCGTCGATACCGCGCGGGTGGAGCCGTCGGACCAAGCCGATCCGCGCGGCGTGCCGGAGGTGCTGCTGTCCAATGCCGATGTCAGCGTGGCGATCAGCCGGCGGCGGGCGGCGATGCCGTTCGCCTACCGCAACACCGACGCCGACCTGCTGTATTTCGTGCACCGCGGCGCCGGCGCGTTCGCCACCGAGTTCGGCCGGCTGCCCTATGAGCCCGGCGACTACGTGCTGATGCCGAAGGGCATCACGTTCAGCCTGATGCCCGATGCGGGCGACAGCCATCTGCTGGTGATCGAATCGCCCGCGCCGCTGACATTGACGGAGCATCAGCAGGTGGGGCGGCACATGCCGATCGATCCCACGATGCTGACCGTGCCGGAACTGTGCGACTACGGTTTTCCCACGCGCGACGAGTGGGAGCTGCGGGTGAAGCATGGCGGCGCACACAGTTCCATCTTCTACCGCAACAACCCGCTGGTTTCGGTGGGCTGGAAGGGCGACCTGTTCCCGTACAAGCTGAACATCCGCGACATCATTCCGATCAGTTCCGACCGTATCCACCTGGCGCCGTCCGCCTGGGCGACGTTCGAGGCGAGCGGATTCATGGTGGTGACCTTCGTGCCGCAAATGGCGGTGGCGGACCTGAACGCGGAGGAACTGCCGTCGTATCACCGCAACGTGGACTACGACGAGAGCGTATTCGTGCATGCGGACGCTTCGGGCGGTCGCCGGCCGGGCATGTTGTCGCACACGCCGCAGGGCATCCTGCACGGTGCGGACGAAGCGGCGCGGGCAGCGTTCCAGCAGCGGCGCATGCCGGGAATGCGGCGGACACTGACCGGGGTGAGCGTGGACTCCGAACGGCCGTTGATCGTCTCGCCGGTGTGCGAGCGGTTGACGGCATAGTTCCGACTGGCCGGGACGCCGATTGCCGGGCGGTGAGCCACGCGGCAGCGGTCTCGGTGCCGGGAACGCAATGACATCACCTTGGTGCCGGCGTGTGGACGGCAATGTCTCGGCCGGTTTGTATGGCACGGTCGTCATGGCCGGCCCCGCGCAGGCTGATGCCGGCGACTCGCGCCTTTGATCTCCACCGCAGGGTCACGGGAGTGCGCGACAGGTCCGGCGACGATGTATGGCAGGACACGCGGGCAACATGGCGAGTCCCGTCCGGAGACGAAGATTGTCATCTGTTACGACGCGCCGCCAAGGCAAGCGCCTCGGCCGCATGGCGCCGCAGCAGCTCCGGCAGGTCCAGCCCGACGACCGCGCCGTCCTGCACCACCCAGCGTCCGGCCACCATCACCCGATCGGCGCGATGCGCTCCGCACAGCACCAGGGCGGCCAGCGGATCGCCGGCGCCGGAAAACCGCGGTTCGTCCAGCTTGAACAGTGCCAGGTCCGCGGCTGCGCCCGGCGCGATGACGCCCAGCTCCGGCCGGCCGATGCAGGCAGCCGAGCCTGCGGTCGCCCAGCGCAACGCGTCGCGATGGCTCACCCGCGGCACGCCATAGCGGCCGCGTTGCAACAGGAAGGCGGCGCGTACTTCCTGGATCAGGTTCGACGCGTCGTTTGACGCCGAGCCGTCCACCCCCAGTCCCACGGCCACTCCGGCCGCCGTCAAGTCGCAGACACGGCAATGGCCGGAGCCCAGCGCCTGGTTGCTGCACGGGCAATGCGTCACCGCCACGGCGGCGCGCGCCAGGCGCGCCATCTCGGCGTCGTCGAAATGGATGCCGTGCGCCAGCCAGACCTTGTCGTGCAGCCAGCCGCACGCCTCCAGATAGTCCAGCGGCCGGCAACCATGCATCTGCTGGCAGAACGCGGTCTCGTCGGCGGTTTCCGCCAGGTGGGTGTGCAGCCGCACGCCGGTCCGCGCAGCCAGCGCGGCGGTGGCACGCATCAGCGAGGTGGTGACGCTGAACGGCGAGCAGGGCGCCAGCGCGACCTGCACCATCGCGTGCGGCGACGCGTCATGGTAGCGGGCGATCAGCCGCTCGCTGTCGGCGAGGATGGTGTCCTCGTCCTGCACCACAGCATCGGGCGGCAGGCCGCCGTCGCGCTGCGAACGGTTCATCGAACCCCTGGTCGCCACGAATCGCATGCCGAGGCGCCGCGCTGCCTCGATCTCGATATCGATCGCCGCTTCGAGGCCGGGCGGAAAGACGTAGTGGTGGTCGGTGGCGGTGGTGCAGCCGGACAGCAGCAGCTCGGTCAGCGCCACGGTCGCGGCGGCGTCCAGCGCCTCGGGAGTCAGCCGTGCCCAGACCGGATACAGCGCGCTCAGCCAGCCGAACAGTTCGCGGTCGAGCGCAGCCGGAAGGGCGCGGGTCAACGTCTGGTAGAAATGGTGGTGCGTGTTGATCAGCCCGGGCAGCACGACATGCGCGCCGGCGTGGAACACCGCGACATCCTGCAATGCGGGTTCGCCGCCGGCCGGCACCGGCGCGACGATGCGGCCGTTCTGCACCACCACGCCCCGCTCGGCGCCTTCGGCGAGGATGGCGAGCGGATCCTTCAGCCAGAGCGGCCGTGCCGGCATGCGTGGCGGTCAGGCCCGGGCCTGAAACGGCCGCCCCAGCATCGCCGGGCGGTGCAGCCGGATGCGCCGCGCGTCGCGCGAGATGAGCACCAGCACGACCACGGTGCCGATATAAGGCAGCGCCGAGAGGAACGCCGTCGGCACGGGGACGCCCAGCGCCTGCACGTAGAGCGACAGATACATCAGCGCACCGAAGAACCATGCACCGATCAGCAGCCAGACCGGTCGCCACGCGGAGAACGTGACCAACGCCACCGCCACCCAGCCGCGGCCCGCCGTCATGTCCTGCGCCCAGAGGGGGGTATAAGCGAGCGACATATAGGCCCCGGCCAGCCCGGCCAGCGCGCCACCGAATGCCACCGCGGCGTAGCGGATCGGCACCACGGCGTAGCCCAGGGCGTGCGCCGCGTCGTGCGAATCGCCGACCGCGCGCATGATGAGGCCGAGATGCGTCGAACGGATGCACCAGGCGACCAGCGCCAGGATCGCCAGCGACAGGTACACCAGGATATCGTGCGAAAACACCACCGGCCCCAGCAGGGGAATATCCGACAGCACCGGAATGTGCAGCTTCGGCAGCGTGGGCGCCGGAATGCCGACATAGCCAGCGCCGACCAGCGCGCTGAAGCCGCGCCCGAAGATCGTCAGCGCCAGGCCGGTCGCGGTCTGGTTCGCCTGCAAAGTGAGGGACAGCACGGCGAACAGCATCGCCAGCATGATTCCCGCCAGCAACGCGGCAATCACGCCGAGCGAGGTAACCCCGGTATCGTGCGCCACGGCGAAACCGGCGATGGCACCGGCAAGCATCATGCCCTCGACGCCGAGATTCAGCACCCCCACGCGCTCCACCACCAGTTCCCCGGTGGCGGCCAGCAGCAGCGGCGTGGACGCGGCGATGACGCTGACCAGGAAGGGGACGAGGATCGCGTTCATCGGACCGCCTTTGCCGAGGTGGCGCGCCAACTGATCCTGTGCAGCAGCAGGAAGTCGCAGCCGAGCAGGTAAAACAGCAGAATGCCCTGGAAGATGCCGGTGACGGCATTGGGCAGGCCGAGATTGATCTGCGCCGCATCGCCGCCGAGATAGGTCAGGGCCAGCAGCAGCCCGGCCGGAATTGCGCCGAGCGGGTTCAGTCGCCCGAGAAAGGCGACGATGATCGCGGTGAAGCCATAGCCCGGCGAGAGGTTGGTGGTCAGTTGCCCGAGGGTACCGGTCACCTCCAACAGGCCCGCGAGGCCGGCCAACCCGCCGCTGATCAGCATGGCGACCCAGACCAGCTTGTTTTCGCTGAAGCCGGCGAAGCGGGCGGCGCGCGTTGCCTGGCCCAGTACGCGGAACTGGAAGCCGAGCAAGGATTTTTCCAGCATGAACCACAGGCCGACAGCGACCAGCGGCGCCAGGGCGATGCCGAGATGGACGTTGCTGTCCGGGATCAGCCGCGGCCCCGAGGCGGAATCGGAGAACTGCGCGGACTGCGGAAAACCGAATCCCTGTGGGTCACGCCAGGGGCCGACCACCAGATAGAGCAGCAGGTATTGTGTGATGTAGGTCAGCATCAGGCTGGTGAGGATCTCGTTGGCATTGAAACGGATGCGCAACCAGGCCACCAGGCCGCCGCTCGCCATGCCGCCTGCGGTGCCGACGATCATCATGGCGGGGAACAGCAGCCACATGGGGGCGCCGGGGAACGCCAGGCCCACGCCGGCGCCGCAAATCGCCCCCAGGACGAACTGGCCGTCGGTGCCGATATTCCAGACATTCGCGCGATAGGCCAGTGACAATCCCACGCCCATCATGATCAGCGGCGCCGCTTTCACCACCAGAGCCTCCAGCCCGTCCTGTTGCAGCAGCGGCGTGACCAGGAAGGTATAGACGGTGCGGCCGGGAGGCCGTCCCATGGCGGCAAAGATCAGGCCGGAGGTCGCGCCGGTCAGCAGCAATGCGAGAATCGGCGAGGCGTAGCGCCAGAATTTCGATTCGAAACCGCGCGGCTCGATCTTAAGCATGCACGGCTTGCTCCTGTTCGGCCTTGCGCGTGTCGGCCGGGCTCGGCGACGCGGCGCCACCCATCAGGCGGCCGATCGATTCGATGGTGGCGTCGCGCGTCGGTACCGGGTCCGAGAGCCGGCCCCCGGCGATCACCGCGATGCGGTCCGCCAGGATGAAGATTTCATCCAGGTCCTGGGAGATGATCATCACCGCGGTTCCGGCCTGCGCCAGCGCCATGATCGCTTCGTGAATGGCGAGCGCCGCGCCGGCATCCACGCCCCAGGTCGGCTGGTTGACGATCAGGACGCTGGGGTCCTGCAACACCTCGCGCCCGACCAGGAATTTCTGCAGGTTGCCGCCGGAGAGCGATCGCGCCTGCGCGTTCGGTCCGGTGGTTCGCACGTCGAATCGCTGGATGATATCCGCGGCGACCTGGTGCGTGCGCCTGGTGTCGATCACGCCGAAGCGCACCAGGGCGTGGCGCAGGAAGCCTGACAGGAAGGCGTTCTCGGCCAGCGTCATGGTGGTGACGGCGCCATGGCCGTTGCGTTCCTCCGGCACGAAGCAGCCGCGCATGCGGCGGCGCTCGCCCGGCCCCATGTGGCCGACCGGGGTGCCGTCGATCAGCACGCTTTCCGGCCGGCCGGCGGGGATTTCGCCCGACAGCGCATCCATCAACTCGCTCTGTCCGTTGCCGGCGATGCCGGCGATGCCGAGGATTTCGCCGCCGGCGAGCGACAGCGACACGTCGTGCAGGTCGGTGCCGAAATGGTGCGGCGAGCGGATGGTCAGGCGATCCAGCACCAGCCGCGGCGCCGCCCTGCCCGCCAGGGACGGGCGCGGGGTGGGTGCGCGCAGATCGGCGGCGATCATGATTTCCGCCAGTTCCTTCACGGTTTTTTCCGCCGGCGCACATTGCGCAACGTTGCGCCCGAGCCGCATGATGGTGGCGGCGGAACACAGGGCGCGGACCTCTTCCAGCTTGTGGCTGATATAGAGGATGGAACACCCCTCGGCGGCCAGGCGGCGCAAGGTGACGAAGAGCTTCTGCACCTCGGCGGGCGTCAGCACGGAGGTGGGTTCGTCCATGATCAGCAGTTTCGGATTCTGCAGCAGGCAGCGCACGATCTCGATGCGCTGGCGCTCGCCGACCGAGAGGTCGTGCACGACTCGATCCGGATCGAGCGGCAGGCCGTATTCGGTGGAGATTCGGATGATGCGCTCGCGCAGGCCGATCCGTTCCCGGGCGGTGCCAAGGCCGAGGGCGATGTTCTCGCCGACCGTCAGCGCCTCAAACAACGAAAAGTGCTGGAACACCATGCCTATTCCCAGGCGCTGCGCATGTCCGGGATTCTGGACGGCGACCTTGCGGCCTTCCCAAACCATCTCGCCTGCGTCGGGCTTCACGACTCCGTAGATCATCTTGACCAGCGTGCTTTTGCCGGCGCCGTTCTCACCGAGCAAGGCGTGGATCTGGTTGCGCTCGACGGTGAGAGAGACACGGTCGTTGGCCAGGCAGCCCGGGTACTGCTTGGTCATCCCGGTCATTGAGAGCAACGGGCCCGGCGGCACTGGATCGGTCATGACATTGCTCACGGTTGGGGGCGGGCTGCGGCGTGGCGAGAACATTCATCCCCCTCCCTCAAGCGGAAGGGTGACGAATCCGGTTTCCCCCATCCGGCTCAGCTCAGTTTGCCCTCGATGCCCTGAACCAGCCACTGCATCTGGTTCAACGCGACGTCGTCCATCACCGTCCCGGCCGGGATCTTCACCGTGCCGTTCTGGTCGGTCAGCGGTCCGACGAAGATCTTGTTCTTGCCGGCGGTGATGGCGGTGACCGTCTGTTCCGCCAGGGCCTTGACGTCGTCCGGCATGTTGGTGAATGGCGACATGACCAGCATGCCGCTGTCGAAGCCGCCCCAGGTGTCGGTGCTCTTCCAGGTATTGGACAGCACGTCCTGGATACGCTTGATGTAGTAGGGGCCCCAGACATCGGTGCTGGCAGTCAGTTCGGTATGCGGCGCGAATTTCGACATGTCGGTGGACTGGCCGAACGCCTTGATGCCGCGGCTGGCGGCGGCTTGCAGCGGCGCTGGCGAGTCGGTGTGCTGGGTGAGGATGTCGCAGCCCTGGTCCATCAGTGCCTTGGCGGCCTCGCCTTCCTTCGGCGGATCGTACCAGGAGTTGATCAGCACGAATTTCAGCCGCGCCTTCGGATTGACCGACTGCATGCCGAGCATGAAGGCATTCAGGCCCTGCACCACCTCGGGCACCGGCACAGATCCGACATAGCCGGCCAGCCCGGCCTTGCTCATCTTGCCGGCGATGACGCCCTGCACGTAGCGCGCCTGGTAGAAGCGGATGTTGTAGGTGGAGACGTTGACCGCGCGCTTGTAGCCGGTGGCATGCTCGTAAAACACCTTCGGGTGCCGCTTGGCGGAGTTCAGCACGTAATTCATGTAGCCGAACGAGGTAGCGAAGATCAGCTTGTGACCCTGGTTGGCGAGATCGTTCAGCACCTTTTCGGAATCCGGACCCTCGGGCACGTTTTCCACGAACGTGGTCTTGATCTTGTCGCCGAAATGCGCGACCGCGGCCTTGCGCGCGATATCGTGCTGGTAGGTCCAGCCGAAATCGCCCACCGGCCCGAGATAGATGAAGCCGACCTTCAGCGGCGCGGCCGCGAAGGCGGGCCTGATCATCGCGGGCATCGCCGATGCGAACGCGCCCGCGCCGATGAGCCGAGTGAAGTCACGTCTTAGCATGCTGAACTCCGTTGACCTGATATCCGACTATGGCGATTGGCTGGGAAGCCCGGGGGGATCCGCAAGGTTCTGGCAAGCAAACGGCATGCCAGAAAATGGGGCATTGCACGTGGCGCGCACCGAACCCGGTGCCGTGCGCGGTCAGCGCCAGAATCCTTGGTGCACGGCGCGGGCTTCATCCTCCAGCAACGGCCCGACCACGTCGATCGCGCGCTGGCCGGCGCCGAGCACGACTCGGCACGGCAGGTTCATCGTCAGGTTCTCGGGATGCGGGCCGATCAGCCGGCCGAGTTCGTGTTCCGACATCCCGTACACCACGCGGCCGATGCCGGCCCAATAGGCCGAGCCGGCGCACATCGCGCAGGGCTCGGTGCTTGCATACATCGTGCAACGGGCAAGGAAGTCCGCCTGGTAGGTTTTGCTGGCCTCGGTCATCAGCACGCGCTCGGCGTGGCTCGTGCGGTCGCCGGCATCACCATGCGCGTTGCCGGCCCGCAGCAGCACCGCGCCGTCGGGACCGACCAGGATCGCGCCGAACGGATGGTTTCCCGCGGCACGCGCCTGGCGTGCGACATCGATGGCGAGGCGCAGATAGTGCTCGTCCCGCAGCGGGGGTGCGCCGGTCAATACCGCACCTTGTCCGGCTTCTGCTGCCATTCGGCGAAGGCGGCGAACCCTTCGTCCGGCAGCAGGCGCAGCGTCGGAATCGCGCGCTGGTCCGGCGGCAAGGGGATCTCGCGATACAGGAAGTCGTCGCGAAACCCGATCGTCGCCGCGTCGTGGCGATCGTTGGCGTAGTAGATGCGATCGAGCCGCGCCCAGTAGATCGCGCCGAGGCACATCGGGCAGGGTTCGCAGCTCGTGTAGATCTCACAGCCTGCCAGGTCGAAGCGGCCGAGAGCGCGGCAGGCGCGGCGGATCGCCACCATTTCCGCATGCGCGGTCGGATCGTTTTCCGAGGTCACCTGGTTGAAGCCCTCGGCGATGACCGTGTTGCCCTGCGCGATGACCGCGCCAAAGGGGCCGCCCTTGCCGCTGCGCATCATGTCGAGCGACAGCGCGATGGCGCGCCGCATATGGGACTCGGCACTCATGCCCGCACCCCGGCGGGCCGGCAGTTCGCAGCGCAGTCCCGGCAATCGGCGGCTGCCGCGTGTCGCGCGCCGGTGCGGTTGGTGATCGCCATATCGGCGCTTGATTGTTCCGCGCCCGGGGTTTGCGGCATTTGCTGCAAAATGCTCGCCGCGACCGAGATGGCGATCTCCGCCGGCAGTTTTCCTCCGGTTCCGGGCAGGCCGATCGGACAGATCAGCCGGCCGATCGCCGCCGCGTCGATCCCGTGCGATGCCAGGCGCCGGACGAAGCGCGCCCGTTTGGTGGCGGAGCCGATCAGGCCGACCGAAGCGAAGTCGTTGCGGGCCAGCGCGGCCTCGGCGATGGCGAAATCGATCTGGTGGTCGTGCGTCATCACCAGCACCAGCGTGCCGGCGGGCAGATGCTCAATTCGGGTCGCCGGATGTGTGGCGACGATCGTGGCGACGATCGTGGCGACGCTGCCCGGACAGGCGGCGGGGAATGCGTCCGGGCGTGAATCGATCCAGGTGACGCGCAGCGGCAGGTCACCCAGCAGACGGACCAGCGCACGGCCGACATGGCCGGCACCGAACAGTGCGACGTGCAGCCGCGCCGGGTGGATCGGTTCGAACAGCACGCTGACATGGCCGCCGCAGCACTGGCCGAGCGCCGGCCCCAGCGGGAAATCACGCATCGCCGGCCGCTGCGCGCCATCCAGCATGTCGCGCGCCGCATCGATGCAGGCGAATTCCAGATTGCCGCCGCCGATCGTGCCGAACAGCGCGTCGCGCGTGACGACCATCTTGCAGCCGGCCTCGCGCGGGGTGGAGCCGCGCGCGGCAGCGACCGTCACCAGCACCGACGGCGTGCCGGCGCGGTCCAACGTGGCGAGCGCGTCCAGCCAGGCCTGCGTCATTCGGCCGCCCTAGCGGCGGGGATTGCCGCCCGGCCGCGGCGTTGGGTAACGGCCAGCAGCACCCGTTCCGGGGTCGCCGGGGCATCCAGGTGCAACGGACCGTCGCCGGCGGCGGCGATCGCGTCCTTGATCGCGTGGAACACCGAGATGCCCAGCATCAGCGGCGGCTCGCCGACCGCCTTGGAGCGGTAGATCGCGTCCTCGTGGTTGCGGCCGGCGGCATAGATCGTCACGTTGAATGCGGCCGGTACGTCGCCGCAGGCGGGAATCTTGTAGGTGGACGGCGCATGGGTCCGCAGATGGCCGCCGGCGTCCCACCACAGCTCCTCACTGGTCAGCCAGCCCATGCCCTGCACGAAGCCGCCCTCGATCTGCCCCAGGTCGAGCGCCGGGTTCAGCGACGCACCGCAATCGTGCAGGATGTCCACGCGCAGCAGCCGGTACTCGCCGGTCAACGTATCGATTTCCACTTCCGACACCGCCGCACCATAGGCGAAGTAATAGAATGGCCGGCCGCGAAGCGTCGCGCTGTCGTAGTGGATTTTCGGGGTCCGGTAATACCCGGTGGAAGACAGCGAGAGGCGTTCGGCATGCGCGCGTTTCGCCAAGGCCGCGAAACTCATTTCCTTGGCGCCGCCGCGCACCATGCCGCCGGCGAACGTCACCGCTTCGGCCGGCACGCCGAACGTTTCGGCAGCGACCCCGGCCATGCGCTCGCGGATCGCACGCGCCGCGACCTGCGCTGCCTTGCCGTTCAGGTCGCTGCCGGAGGACGCCGCGGTGGGCGAGGTATTCGGCACCTTCGCGGTGCTGGTGGCGGTGATCTTCACGCGGTCCGGGTCGATGCCGAATTCGGCAGCGACAATCTGTGCAACTTTCATGTAGAGGCCCTGGCCCATCTCGGTGCCGCCGTGATTCAACATCACGCTGCCGTCGGTATAGACATGCACCAGCGCGCCGGCCTGGTTCATTCGGGTCAGGGTGAAGGAGATGCCGAATTTCACCGGCGTGAGCGCCAGGCCGCGCTTGATCCAGCGATTCCCTTCGTTGAACGCGGCGACCTCCGACCGGCGGCCGGCATAGTCCGCGCACTGCGCCAGTTCGGCGACCAGCTCCGGAATGATGTTGTCTTCCACCACCATGTGGTAGGGCGTGACGTTGCGCCCGGTCGTGCCGTAGAAGTTGCGCTGGCGTACAACCAGCGGATCGAGCGACAGATGGCGGGCGATCTCGTCGATGGCGTACTCGATGCCCATCATGCCCTGCGGTCCGCCGAAGCCGCGGAACGCGGTGTTGGACACGGTGTGGGTCTTGCAGCGATGCGACACGATGCGGGCGTTGTCGAGATAGTAGCAGTTGTCGGCGTGAAACATGGCGCGATCGGCGATGGCGGCAGACAGGTCGGGTGAATAGCCGCAGCGCGCCGCCTGGATGAATTCGATGCCGAGGATGCGGCCCTCGGCATCGAAGCCGACATCGTAGTCGATGCGGAAATCGTGGCGCTTGCCGGTCTGCACCATGTCGTCGTCGCGGTCCAGCCGCAGCTTTACCGGCCGCGTCGTGCGCTGCGCCAGCAGCGCGGCGACGCAGGCGATCAGCGAGGCCTGCGATTCCTTGCCGCCGAACGCGCCACCCATGCGCCGGGTTTCGCAGATGACGGCGTGATCGGCAAGTTTCAGGGCGCGGGCGACGAGGTGCTGCACTTCGGTCGGATGCTGGGTGGAACTGTGCACCAGCATGTCGCCGTCTTCACCGGGAACGGCCATGGCGACCTGGCCTTCCAGGTAGAAATGCTCCTGGCCGCCGACATCCACGCGGCCGGACAGCCGATGCGGTGCCTGCGCCAGCGCGGCGGCCGCGTTGCCGCGCATCATCACCTGCGTCGGCAGCACGAAGGTCTGTTGTTGCAATGCCGCATCGATGGTGAGCACCGGGGGCAGGAGGTCGCACTCTATAACGGCGCAGGCGGCGGCCGCGCGGGCATGGGCGATGCTGTCGGCCGCAACGGCGAACAGCGACTGGCCGCAATATTCGATCAACCCGTCGGCGAAGATCGGATCGCCCGGAGACGCCGGGCCCACGTCGTTGACACCGGGAATGCCGGCAGCGGTCATCACCGCCGCCACGCCGGGCATGCCTGCCACCGCGGATACGTCGAGCCGCGTGATGCGGGCATGGGCATGCTCTGACAGGCGAATATAGGCGTGCAGCAGGCCGGGCGGTTCCGGCATGTCATCGATATAGCGCGCCTCGCCGCTGACGTGCTTTGCCGCGCTGTCATGCGCGACGCCGCTGCCGATGGGACGCGGACGATCGATCGCGTTCATGCCCGCAGCGCCAGCCGGGTGCGCGGTTTCTTGCCCTCGCCGGTCTCCAGGAAACATTTGAACAACAGGTTGCGCGCCACCATGCGCCGATAACCGGCACCTGCGCGCATGTCGGAGATCGGCGAGAATTCGACATCCAGCGTGGCCATCGCCGCGCGCACGGACGCCTCGGTCCAGGTCTGCCCGAGCAATGTCCGTTCGGTGGCGCGAGCCCGCGCGGGCGTGGCCGCCATGCCGCCGAAGCCGATACGCATGTCGCGCACGCGCCCGTCAATGACCTGCATGCGAAACGCGCCGCACACGGCCGAGATGTCCTGATCGAAGCGCTTCGCCACCTTGTAGCAGCGGAATTGCCAGCCGGGCCGCGGCATCGGGACGTCGATCCGTTCGATGAACTCGCCTGGTGCGAGAGCGGTGCGGCGATAGCCGAGAAAGAAGTCTTCCAGCGGCAGCATGCGGCGCTCCGGGCCGCGGCGGAGCACCAGGGTGGCATCCAGCGCGATCAGGACGGGAGCAGCGTCGCCGATCGGCGAGGCGTTGGCGATGTTGCCGCCGATCGTTCCACGATTGCGAATCTGCCGGGAACCCAGGCGGCGCAGCAGCAACCCGAAATCGGGGTAGCCGGTTTCCAGTGCGGCAAGCGCGTCCTCGTAAGTGGCGGCGGCGCCGATGTGCAAGGCGTCGTCATCCTGTTCGACGCGATCCAGCCCGGCGACCGCATCGAGTGCCACGATGGTTTCGAGTGTGGCATGCTGTTTGGTGACCATCAGTCCGACATCGGTGCCTCCGGCCAGCAGCATCGCGGTGGGATGCCGCAGCAACGCCTCGGCCAGCGCGGCGATCGAGCGGGGCGCGAAGTAGCGTGCCTCCGCATGGCGCAACGCCAGCGTTGCGCCGGTATCGAGTGCGCGCAGTTGCGCTGCCGTCCGCGCCGCATGCGCGGCGAACCAGTCGGCCGGAACGTCGCCGCAAACGTCCAGGGCCGCATCGACGATCGGCCGGTAGCCCGTGCAGCGGCACAGGTTGCCGGCGAGCGCCTCGTTCACCGCGGTGCGGTCCGGCGGTTCGGTGGCGCTGTACAGCGCGAACAACGACATGACGAAGCCCGGCGTGCAGAAGCCGCATTGGCTGCCGTGCCGATCCACCATCGCCTGCTGCACCGGATGCAGCGCACCATCCGCGCCGCGCAGATCCTCGACAGTGAGGAGTTGCTTGCCGTCCAGCGCGGGGACAAACAGGATGCAGGCGTTGACCGCGCGATAACGCATGGTGGCACCGGCCGGCTCGCCGAGGACGACGGTGCAGGCACCGCAATCGCCTTCCGCGCAGCCCTCCTTGGTGCCGCACAGATACTCAACGGTGCGCAGGTATTCGAGCACGGTGAGTGTTGGACTGACGCCCCGCAATTCTCGGGGGCCGGCCTTGAGAAGGAAACGGATGACGTCCCGCACGGCCTTCACCGCGGCCGCGGACTGTTATCATGGCATCCCGGGCTCCAGCCACGTCGCGCCACGGCGCCGCCCCCTGCTGTGTCGCTGCTTAATGGAATGGAAGCCTAGGGACAAAGCGGCGGCCGAGGCAACAGGTTTTGTGCAGCGCAAGATTGATTTTTAGGCCGTAGGGGCGTCAAAGCCTATAAGATAGGCATATATCGCCCAGTTCTGGGTCGAATTGCCTACAATTCTATTGCAGTCGGCCTGGCCTGCCCTTTCTTCAGCGGCTGGCCGGGTCGGCGCCATGCCCCGCCATTGGCTGACGCGGTGTCGCTGCCCACGGCGGTAACAGCCCGATCCCACAGGCTCGCGCGGCGGGGCGGGAGTCATGTCGCCGGATGGCACGCCGGTTGCTTGGGGTTGCCCTTAAATCCGATCAAATGAGCGGGAAAGGGGTTGAATCCTACATGCCAGGACCTCCCGGGCGGGCACCTGACGGCATCCTGCCATGACCGAAATTCCGGCCGAGCCGTATCCGTTCGCGTTCGACCCGCGCCATGTCGCGCTGCTGATCATCGACATGCAGCGCGACTTCCTGGAGCCGGGCGGCTTTGGCGAGATGCTGGGCAACGACGTCTCGCAGCTTCGGCGCGCCATAGAACCGAACCGGCGGTTGCTCGCGGCCTGGCGCAGGGCGGGGCTGTTGGTGATGCACACGCGCGAGGGCCATCGGCCGGATCTCGCCGACCTGCCGCCAGCCAAGAAGATCCGCGGGCGCAGCGCCACCTGCATCGGCGATCCAGGCCCGATGGGGCGCATCCTGGTGCGTGGCGAGCCTGGCCACGACATCATCGACGAGCTCTATCCCGCGGCCGGCGAACCGGTGATCGACAAGCCCGGCAAGGGCGCGTTCTTCGCCACCGACCTGCACGCCATCCTGCAGAACCGTGGCATCACCCAGCTCGTGGTCACCGGCGTCACCACCGAAGTCTGCGTCAACACCACGGTGCGCGAGGCGAACGATCGTGGCTACGACTGCTTCGTGCCGGAGGACTGCGTCGGCTCCTATTTCCCGGAATTCCAGGAGATGGGCCTGAAGATGATCAAGGCGCAGGGCGGGATTTTCGGCTGGGTCGGCCGAAGCAGCGACGTGATGGCGGCGCTTCAGGGCGTCGCGGCGGCCAACGCGTAACGGAACCGAAAAAGGAGCGGCGAGAATGAGCACGACGACGCTGAGCAAGCCCAAACTCTGGGTTTCGGGCGACTGGAATGCGCTGTTCGGTTTCGGCACCAATATCCTGGTCAACGTGCTGGTGTTGACCGGGCTGCTGCGCTTCGTGCTGAAGATGCCGGACGCCCTGGTGTTCGGCCGCATCCTGCCGGCACTCGGGCTGATGCTGTGCCTCAGCACCTGCTACTACGCGTTCCTCGCCTACCGGCTGGCGCAGCGAACCGGCCGCACCGATGTCTGCGCGCTGCCGTCCGGCATCAGCGTCCCGCACATGTTCGTCGTCACCTTCGTGGTGATGCTGCCGATCCTGATCAGGACGAAGGATCCGGTGCAGGCCTGGGAGGCCGGGCTGACCTGGGTGTTCGTGCAGAGTTTCGTGCTGATGATCGGCGGCTTCATCGGCCCTTATGTGCGCAAGATCACGCCGCGCGCGGCCTTGCTCGGGTCGCTGGCTGGCATTTCGATCACCTTCATTTCGATGAGCCCAGCCGCGCAGGTGTTTTCCACGCCGGTGATCGGCGTGGTGTGCTTCGCGGTGATTCTGGCCAACTGGTTCGGCGGGGTGAAGTACTTTGGCGGCGTGCCGGGTGGGCTGGTTGCCATTGCCGTCGGCACGGCGATCGCCTGGATATCCAACATGTTGGGTCTCCACTACGGCGGCCTGACGGTAACCAAGCTGTTGGGGTCGGTGGCGAATTTCGGCTTCTCGTTCCCGATTCCCGCGGTCGGATTCGTGTTCGGCGGATTCAAGTATCTCGGCGTCATCCTGGTGACCGCGATTCCGTTCGGCATCTATGACCTGATCGAGGCGCTTGACAACGTGGAGAGCGCCGCCGCCGCCGGCGATGCTTTCCCGACCACCCGCGTGCTGACCGCTGACGGCGTGATCAGCCTGATCGGCTGCCTGCTGGGCAATCCGTTCATCAATGCGGTCTATATCGGCCATCCCGGCTGGAAGGCGATGGGCGGGCGGATCGGCTATTCGGCGATGACCGGGATCATCGTGCTGGTGCTGACCTGGTTCGGCATCATCTCGCTGATGATGGCGGTCATCCCGGTTGTCGCGATCCTGCCGATATTGCTCTACATCGGGATGCTGATCGGCTCGCAGGCATTCCAGGAATCGCCGCATCGCCATGCGCCGGCGATCGTGCTGGCGCTGCTGCCGCAATTGGCCGCCTGGGGCAAGACGCAGATCGACAATGCGCTCGGCGCGGCCGGCACCAGTGCGGCCGCGATCGGCGATGCGAAGCTGGCGCAGGTCGGGGTGCTGTACAAAGGGCTGGAGACGCTGGGCGGCGGCGCGACGCTGGCGGGTATCGTCCTGGGTGCCATCACGGTATTCATCATCGACCGCGAATTCGAGAAGGCCGCGGCTTTCGCGCTGGCCGGGACCATCCTGACATTCTTTGGGTTCATCCACGGCGAGGCGATCGGCATCGGCAGCTCGCCGGCGGTCGCGGTGGCGTATCTCGGGGTTGCCGGCATCCTGTTCGTGCTGGCGAAATTCGCCGAGTTCCATCCGCAGCCGGCGGAACTGCATCAGCCGGCGGAGGCGGATTAGCAGACCTTTTCCCGCCGCTCGTGGGAGACGCTGCCCCGTGGCGACCGATGCAAGTGCCGCGGGCGGCGGTATCGCTTCACCCGGCGCCGTCCACCGACCTCTCCCGCGCAGCGGGAGAGGCTTTTGCCAGTCAGGTCCCGCGATACGTCGTGTAGCCGAACGGCGAGAGCAACAGCGGGATGTGATAGTGCGCCGCGGCGTCGGCGATGCGGAACCGGATCGGGATCAGATCATAGAATCCGGCTTCCGCCTCGCCCCGTGCGGCGCGCCAGGATGCGATTCCAAACACGATCTCATAGCGACCCGGAAGCAGCGCGTCGCCGAACAGCAGTGGCGCATCGCAGCGTCCGTCCTTGTTGGTGTGGCGTGTCGCAAGCAACTCGCGCGCATCTCCATCGAGGCGGTACAGTGAGAGTCCGAGATCGACGGCTGGGCAGCCGCGCGCGGTGTCCAGCACATGCACGGTCAGCCGGCCAGGCGCCTCATCCGGCATCGCCATTCTCCGCGACCAGGTCGTACAGGCGGTAACGTGCGATCTTCGCCACCTCCGCGAGCGCCGTCGCGCGCTCCTGTTCCGGCGCGTTGCGCACGCGCGACTGAAGTGCCGCAAGGATCGCGTCGCGGCCGCGCTGGCCACGCACCGCAATGATGAAGGGGAAGCCGAAGCGTGCGCGGTAGGCGCGGTTGAGCGCATCGAGCACGGCGCCCTCGTCGGCGGTCAGGCGATCGAGTCCCGTGCCGGCTTGTTCGGCGGCCGATGCCGCGGTCAGCGCCACCATTCCGGACGAAGCCAGCATCGGATGCGCGCGCAGCAGCCGAAGCTGCTTGTCCACACTGGCGGCGACCACGACCCGCAGCATCGCGGCGTGCAACTCGCCGATCGAGCCGAACGGGCGGGCGCCGAAGGCCGCGCGGGCGATCCACGGCGAATGCTCGAACACGCCGCCCAGCAACGCGGTGAACGCCTCGGCATCCAGGGCGTTGAGCGCCGCGACGCTGCAACGGGCAGCCGACACGATCAGTTCTCCTTCGATCCGTCGGCGATCCATGCGCCGAGCGCGCCACGTTCGGCCTCGGTGATGCGCGTGATGTTGTTGAGTGGCATGGCGTGGGTCTTCACCGCCTGCGCGTAGATCTGCTGTGACCGCATGGCGATCTCTGCCGGCGTGTCGAACATCACGCCCTTCGGTGCCTGGGAAAAGCCAGGATAGGTGGGGCGGGTGGAGTGGCAGACATGGCATCGCTGTCGAACGATATGCCGCACTTCGGCAAACGTGGCCGGCAACGCCGCGGTGCCGGCGGGCAGTGTTGCCGGGGCGGACTGGCCGAACAGCGTCAGCAGCATGGCGCCGAAGATCGGCACCGCCGCGGCCGGCCACAGCCGCCAATCCGGTGCCGCCCCGGTATGCATGGTGTTGAACCAATGCCGCACCAGGAAGCTGGCGACGAAAATGCAGGCCAGTACCAGCCAGTTCCACTTCGTCTCGTAGGTGAACGAGTAGTGGTTGGACAGCATGGTGAACAGGACGGGCAGCGTCAGGTAGTTGTTGTGGATCGACCGCTGCTTTGCCTGGTAGCCCCAGACAGGATCGGGTTCGCGGCCGGCCAACAGCGCATCGACCGTCTTGCGCTGATTCGGGATGATGATCACCAGGACGTTGGCCGCCATGATCGAACCGGTCAGGGCGCCGACCTGAATGAAGGCACCACGTCCGCTGAACACATGGGTGTAGCCGAAGGCGATCAGCACCAGCAGGATGAATCCGGTGAGTGCCAGCCGGCCGGTCTCCTGGCCGACCCAGGAGCGGCACAGGGCGTCGTAGGCGAACCAGCCGACGATCAGCGAGAACGCGGCGAGCGGCACGGCGTCCCACGGAGTGATGTTGGCGACGGTGGTGTCGATCAGATAGAGGGTTGGGTTGGCATAGTACACCAGCACCAGCAGCATGAAGCCGAAGATCCAGGTGCCGTAGGCCTCCCATTTGAACCAGGTGAGGTGCGGCGGCAGGAATTCAGGCGCCACGGTGTATTTCTGGATCTGGTAGAAGCCGCCGCCGTGCACTTGCCAGGCTTCACCGCTGACCCGTGGGTCCAGCCGCTGGTCCGGCTTCAGACTGGCATCCAGTGCGATGAAATAGAATGACGAGCCGATCCAGGCGATGGCGGCGATTACGTGAACCCAGCGCACGATCAGGCTGACCCAGTCGAGCACCATGCCCCAGTCGATCAGCGAGTAAGGCCACATGTCGGATATCTTATGTTGTTGTCAGGCAAGCGCGTGTTGTTGTCAGGCAGGCGCGGACGGAGTGCCCTGCTCCATCATAGGGACGGAGCAGGGCGAGGTCCATCGAGTCGCAGTTGGGTGGGGGACGATCAGAAGTGCATTTCGATGCCGACCTCCGGGGCGACCTCCTCGGCACCGGCCAGTCTGTCACTGTTGCCGAATTTGTGCTCCCAGAGTTCGACCGCGAAGTACAGGTCCGGCTTGTGCGCCTTGCTGTACAGCAGCGTGCCGAGATCCAACGAGAGCTCCGGCATTGCGAGGACCTCGGTATAGGTCTGGCCACCGAAGCCGGTCTTGCCTTTCGGCAAGATGACATTGGTGAAGCCCTTGAAGGCCAACGGCAGGCCGGTCAACCCTTTCAGGTTATAGAACCAGACGAATTCGAATTCCGGTGTGGCATCGAAGCTGACTGGCCCACCTGGCTTGGCGCACGCATCGGCGCAGATGCCGTTGTGGTTCCATTCCTTCGATATATGGACGCCGATATTCAGGAATCCGGCCGGCAGCCCTATGTGGAAGTTTGGGCCTGCCACGAAAAGCTTCTTGTCCGGCCCGAACGTGGTATTCTCCGATTCGGCGTCACCGCCGATCTCGAAATTGATCGCCGTGATCGGTCCGAATTTGGTGCTGATGCCGAAAATCTTGTCCGGGCTCAACTGGGCGCGGTAAACTGCGTAGAATTCGGTTGAACCGCCGGACGAATTCGCCGCGGCCTCATTGGGATTGGAGAACAGGACGTCGACGTTGAAGAAGTTTGTGCCGTAGTCCCAAACGTCGAAGTGCTGGAGGTTGACGATAACCTTGTTGACGTTCCGCGATCCCTTCTCGTCGCCGGGGTTCCCCCCGGGGTTCGCCACGGTCAGGCCATCGCGGATACCGATCGAGGTATCGCTGAAGTTCTGCGCCCGGGCCTGGGTGGCAGTGATCGCCAGGGCCGCCGCGAACAGCAAGTGTCTCAGCTTCATGTCTGATCCTTTTGTTGTTGTACCCCGCAGCATTGCCTGCCGATTTCCGTGACTTCGCCCCTGGTCTGCGCTCCATCATCCGGGTTGACGCGGTGGGCCAGCCTCGATCGCAGGTGCGCCGAGCTCCCCGGTGACGGTTGGTATTGCAAAAATGTTGCGCAGCAATCGACGTGCCACACGTTGCAATCCTGCGTTGAATGGAGCGGGCGAAGATGAGCAGGAGGGGCGATCGTGGCAGAGTTGCAACAGGCTTCCGCGCCGGCGGGCCGATCGACGCCGCCGCCGCTATGTCGTGCCCGGAAAAGCGCCATTAGCCGACGCGGGCGGGAGAACGCCCGGCGGCATGTTGCGTTGCCCGGTTGCCGCTATGTCCAGATGGATGGCAAATAGGTTCTTCGGTGACGGAATTGTGACCACAATCACACCAATATTTGACCAATCAGCATATAATTTGGGCTTCCATGGCCGCCGGCAACCACCCGACGCCCGAAGAGCGCGCAGACCCCGGCGCCGCGGCGTCTGGCATGTCGATTGCTATCACATCACGGCCACACACCCATCGGCGCCCACAACCGGGCGCGTGGTGGCGCGTGTGCCGCACCAAAACCATGCCGGCGCATCGCCGGCAGCAAAAAAACGGAGTCCAATGCATGCCGCGCAATCCGGGCCTGTCGCGCCGCTCCATCCTCGAAGGCCTGGGACTTGGGGTCGGCAGTCTTGCCGCGGGCGTCGGCCTGCCGCTGCGTTCCGCTGAAGCCAAGGAACTCGTCGTCGGCTTCATCTATGTCGGAGCGAAGGACGATTACGGCTACAACCAGTCGCATGCCGAAGCCGCCGCGATGCTGAAGAAGACCCCCGGCCTGAAGATCGTCGAGCAGGAGAAGGTGCCGGAAACGGACGACGTCCAGAAGACCATGGAGAGCATGATCCAGCTCGACGGCGCCACCCTGCTGTTCCCCACCAGCTTCGGCTATTTCGACCCGTACGTGCTGCGCATGGCGAAGAAATACCCGAAGATCGAGTTTCGCCACTGCGGCGGCCTGTGGACCGACAAGGACCCGATGAACGCCGGCTCCTATTTCGGCTATATCGGCATGTGCCAGTACCTCAACGGCATCGCCGCAGGGCATACCACCAAGAGCAAGAAGCTCGGGTTCGTCGCCGCCAAGCCGATCCCGCAGGTGCTGCAGAACATCAACAGCTTCCTGCTTGGCGCCCGTACCGTCCATCCGGACATCACCGTCACGGTGATCTTCACCGGCGACTGGTCGATGCCGGTCAAGGAAGCGGAAGCCGCCAACAGCCTGATCGACCAGGGCATGGACGTGCTGACCTGCCACGTGGACAGCCCCAAGGTCATCATGGAAACCTGCGAACGCCGCAGCATCTATTGCTGTGGCTACCACGTCAACCAGTCCAGACTGGCGTGTGGCTAGCTCGTGATCTGTCCGGGTTTTGTAGCTCGTGAAGTGTCCGGTCCTTTGGCCCCCAACGAATGGGGGTTTGCATGGACCGGGCACGGATTCACGAAGGGATACGCCGGATGCGTTTC
>Ga0307372_10001587_pt1 | contig 39299 bp, 44 predicted proteins | sample OX1MG_FD_202533 | JGI IMG/M metagenome (GOLD analysis project Ga0307372, IMG submission 202533) | Soil microbial communities from Risofladan, Vaasa, Finland - OX-1 | ecosystem: Environmental > Terrestrial > Soil > Coastal area > Acid sulfate soil | place: Finland: Risofladan, Vaasa | collected...
GCCTTCGTAGGCCATCCCGACCGAACCGGCGTTCACGACCCGCAGGTCGCCGACACGACGGTCGAACTGGTGGTGGGTGTGGCCGATCACGACCGTGCCGGTCACGCCGCCGAACATGCGCAGGATCTCGGCGTCCTCGGTGACCGCGGTCGTGCAGAGCAGGTCGCTCGTCGGCGTCGCGTGGCAGTAGAGGACGCCGTCGAGCTCGGCCGCCATGGGCAGAGCGGCGAGCCATGCGACCTCGTCCGCATCGAGCAACGAGCTGTCCCAATCGTCCACGTCGCGCTCGGCGTTGCCGCGAATGAGCGTCGCATCGAGCGACCGCACGATCTCGAGCGTCTCCCGAGGGCACGGCCCACCGAGGAAGTCGCCGCCGAACACGATCGCGTCGGCATCGGCGTCGAGCTGGGCCAGAACGGCCTCGAGCGCCCACGGCATCGCATGGACGTCGTTCAGGACCGCGACCCGCAACCGTCAGTCCGGATCGGCGATCTCGACGAGCACACGCTGCCCCTCGCGGGCGGCGCTCGCGCGCACGAGCGTGCGCAGGGCGCGAGCGATCCTGCCCTGGCGGCCGATCACCTTGCCGACGTCGTCCGCGGCGACGTGGAGCACGAGCACGAGCGAGCCGTCGCGCTCCTCGGTGTCCACGCGCACGGCGTCGGGATCGTCGACGAGCTCGCGCGCGAGGTACGCGAGCAGCTCCGCCACGGCTACCCGCTCCCGGCGCCGGCAAAGCCGGCGGCTTCGCTCTTGGGCGGCTCCGTCAAGCCTACGCCGCCGCCTTACTTCTCGATGCCGGAGATCTTGATCAGCTTCGCGACCGCCTCGGTGGGCTGTGCGCCCTTGCCGAGCCAGTCCTTGACCTTGGCCGCGTCGAGATCGATCGTCGACGGGTCGGTCTGCGGGTTGTAGCGACCCACGATCTCGAGGAACTTCCCGTCGCGAGGCGAGCGCGAGTCAGCGGCCACCACACGGTAGATCGGGTTCTTCTTCGAGCCCACGCGGGTGAGCCTCAGCTTGACTGCCATTCGATTCCTTTACCTCCGTCCGGCCTTTTTCTTCTTACGCTTGACGCCCGACTTCCGTCCTGCGGAAAGTGCCTCGGGTGCCTGTTGGGTCGTGAGGGCCGGCATCTTCCCCCGCCCCATCTGCTTCATCATCTTCTCCATCTGCTTGCGCGCCTCGAGCAGCTGGTTCACCTGCTCGACGGTCGCTCCGGAGCCTTTGGCGATCCGAATCCGCCGCTTGCCGTCGATCACGATAGGCGAACGGCGCTCCTGCGGCGTCATCGAGAGCACGATCCCCTCTACCCGGCCCATCTGCCGCTCGTCGACTTCGACGTCCCCGAGCTCGGCCTTCATGCCCGGGATCATCTGCAAAAGCCCCTGCAACGGCCCCATCCGGCGCAGCATCTTGTACGCCTTCAGGAAGTCGTCGAACGAGAACTGCCCGGCCGCCAGGCGCTGCTCCAGCTCGGCCTGCTCGTCCTGCTCCACCGCAGCCTCGGCCCGTTCGATCAGCGTCAGCACGTCGCCCATGCCGAGGATGCGCGAGGCCATCCGGTCGGGGTGGAACACCTCCAGCGCGTCGAGCTTCTCGCCGGTCGAGGCGAACTTGATCGGCTTGCCGGTGATCGCCTTGACCGACAGCGCCGCACCGCCGCGCGCGTCACCGTCGAGCTTGGTCAGGATCACGCCGTCGAAGGCGATCCGCTCGTCGAAGGCCTGCGCCACGTTGACGGCCTCCTGGCCGGTCATCGCGTCGAGCACGAGCAGGATGTTGTGCGGCTTCGCCTCGTCGCGAACCCGCGCCAGCTCCTCCATCAGCTCCTCGTCGATCTGCAGGCGTCCCGCCGTGTCGACGATCACCGTGTCGAGGCCGTCAGCCCGGGCGCGCTCGATCCCACTGCGCACGGCCTCGACCGCGTCCTTCGTGTCGGTACGGAAGACGGGCACCTGGATCTGCGCGCCGAGCTGCTCGAGCTGGTCGATCGCGGCCGGGCGCTGCAGGTCGGCGGCGACGAGGCCCGGCTTGCGTCCCTGCTTGCGCAGTTCGAGCGCGAGCTTCGCGGACGTCGTCGTCTTGCCCGAGCCCTGGAGGCCGGCGAGCAGAATCACCGTGAACTTGCCGAACGCGAGCCCCGACGAGCCCTCGCCCATCAGCGCGGTCAGCTCGTCGTGAACGACCTTGACGACCTGCTGGCCCGGCGTGAGGCTCTTCAGCACCGATTCGCCGAGCGCCTGCTCACGTACACGGGCGACGAAATCGCGAACGACGGTGAAGTTGACGTCGGCCTCGAGCAGCGCGAGGCGGATCTCGCGCATGGCGCGCGAGATCGCCTCCTCGTCGAGCTTCCCCTTCTTGCGGAGGTCGCCGAGGGCGCTCTGGAGCTTGTCTGCGAGGCTGTCGAACACGAGCGCGCATGGTAGCCCGGCGCCGTCTACGATCGGGCCGTGCCCTGGACCGCCTCGGACGACCGCTACCGGCAGATGCGCTACCGCCGCAGCGGCCGGAGCGGCCTGCAGCTGCCGATGATCTCCCTCGGGCTCTGGCACAACTTCGGCGGCGACCGGCCGCTCGAGACGGCCCGGGCGATCCTCCGGCGCGCGTTCGACCTGGGCATCACGCATTTCGACCTCGCGAACAACTACGGGCCGCCGTTCGGTTCTGCCGAGGAGACGTTCGGGCGCGTCCTCCGGGACGACCTCCGCCCCTACCGCGACGAGCTCGTGATCTCGACCAAGGCGGGCTACGACATGTGGCCGGGCCCGTACGGCGAGTGGGGCTCGCGCAAGTACGTGCTCGCCTCCCTCGACCAGTCGCTCGCGCGGATGGGGCTCGACTACGTCGACATCTTCTACTCGCACCGCTTCGACCCCGACACGCCGATCGAGGAGACGATGGGCGCGCTCGACACCGCGGTGCGCTCGGGCCGGGCGCTGTATGCCGGCATCTCGTCGTACTCACCCGAGAAGACGCGCGAGGCCTCCGAGATCCTCGAAGCGCTCGGCACCCCGCTCCTCATCCACCAGCCGTCGTACTCGCTGCTGAACCGCTGGATCGAGCCGGAGCTCCTCGACACGCTCGACGGGCTCGGCGTCGGCTGCATCGGCTTCTCGCCGCTCGCGCAGGGGATGCTCACCGACAAGTACCTGAACGGCATTCCGGAGGGGTCGCGTGCCGCCGAGAACTCCTCGCTCTCGCCCGACCTGCTCACCGACGAGACGCTCGGGAAGGTCCGAGCGCTCAACGAGATCGCAGCCAGGCGCGGCCAGTCGCTTGCGCAGATGTCGCTCGCCTGGACCCTGCGCGACCCGCGCATGACCTCGACGCTGATCGGGGCCTCGTCGGTCGCCCAGCTCGAGGACTCGCTCGGCGCCCTGGAGCGGCTCGACTTCTCGAACGACGAGCTCGCCGAGATCGACGGCTACGCGACGGACGGCGGCGTCAACCTCTGGGCCCGCTCGAGCAGCGAGTAACCCGTCGACGGTCGGAGCCTCGGATTCGTAGATTCACGCGGCGACTGCGCCGCACTTCGGTCGGTGCCTGGCACCAACCAGGGCATCCCGCCCCAGTCCCCTGAGATTGCCAGCGAGCCGACTGAACCGCAAGGCACCTGGGCGAGAGGTTCCACCATTGGCACACGCTCGTGGCACTTCTGACGGTGCCTGGCACCGACCGCATGGCACCGACCGCAGGGGGTGCGCCGCCTGACCATGGCACTTCTGACGGTGCCTGGCACCGACCGCAGGGGGTGCGCCGCCTGACCGCGGCCTGGGGCTGGCCGCCGAGAGCGCCTGGGCGGCAGGGTCATTCGGCGAGCAGCGCGCGTGCGAAGTCGGCCGGATCGAAGGGGCGCAGGTCGTCGAGCCCTTCGCCGACGCCGACGAGCTTCACCGCCAGGCCGAGCTCGTAGGCGATCGCCACGGCGATGCCGCCCTTGGCCGAGCCGTCGAGCTTCGTCAGCGCAACACCGGTCACGCCGACTGCCTCGTCGAAGAGGCGCGCCTGTTGCAGCCCGTTCTGCCCGGTGGTCGCGTCGACGACGAGCAGCACCTCGTGCGGGGCACCCTCGACCCTGCCTGCGATCACGCGGCGCACCTTTGCGAGCTCGTCCATCAGGTTCGTCTGCGTGTGCAGCCGGCCCGCGGTGTCGACGATCACCACGTCGGTGTTCGAGCCGACGGCGTCGTAGGCGACCGCCGCGGGATCGCCGCCGCGCTCCCCGCCGACGAACTGCGCCCCCGCGCGCTGCGCCCAGATCTCGAGCTGCTCCTCGGCCGCGGCCCGAAACGTGTCCGCGGCGCCGAGCGTCACGCTGCAACCGTGCTCGCGCAGCCTGCTCGCGAGCTTGCCGATCGTTGTCGTCTTGCCGGTCCCGTTCACGCCGACGACGAGGATCACCGCCGGCTCGTGCCGGACGTCGAGCGTCGGCGGCTCCCCGAAGAGGGCGGCGATCTCCTCGGCGAGCGCCGCGGTCAGATCGGGCAGGTCCTGGCGCGCCTCGAGCCGCCGCACGAGCTCGGCCGTGGCGCGCACGCCGACATCCGCGTAGATCAGCGCCTCCTCGAGCCGCTCCCATGATGCATCGTCGGACGGGTCGAACGCTGCCACCGCAAGCTGCTCGGTGAGGGCGCGGCGCGACTTGCCGAGCGATTCGCGCAGCCTCCCGAAGAAACCGCGCTGCTCGGCCTCGCTCTCCGCGGGCGCATCGGAATCGCCCAACATCTGTCCCCAGCTCCTCGCCACGCCCGGGGCACGTTAGCGGGAGGCACGGCCTCGCCTTCGTCAGAAGCTCTCAGGCGGCGGCGTCGACCCGATACGAGTGGCGGAAGCTCGCAAGCGCCACCGTGCTCGCGACGCGCAGGGGTCCCGTGGAGGCGAGAACGTTCTCCGGCCAGTCGTGGCGGCGCCGCTCGAGGGCGGTGTACCACCCGCGCTCGTCGCATTCGACGAGGAAGAGCTCCACCATCGTCTGCTCGAGCATGAAAGCGCGCTTCCACGGGAACCGCTTCCCCTCGACCCAGTCGAGCGACAGCGCGTCGACCTCGCTCCAATCGGCGGCCGGATAGAGCAGGTCGAGGTCGACGTGCTCGCGCGGCCGGATCAGGCCGCGCAGCTCCTCACCCCAGCCGCCGAAGATCCAGGTGACGACCCCGTGCGCGTCGAGCACGCCCACTGCACGCTCGACGAACGCGAGGTCGTTCATGCCGTCGCCGCGATCTCTTCGTCTCGCGGCAGCCGGCGCGAGACGATCTGCGAGATGCCGTCGTTCCCCATCGTGACGCCGTAGAGAACGTCGGCGGCCTCCATCGTGCGCTTCTGGTGGGTGATCACGATGAACTGTGCGCGATCCGCGTAGGTGCGCAGCAGTTCGGTGAACCGGCCGATGTTGGTGTCGTCGAGCGCCGCCTCGACCTCGTCGAGGAGATAGAACGGGCTCGGGCGGGCGAGGAAGAGCGAGAACAGGAACGCGATCGCGCCGAGGGCCTTCTCGCCACCCGACAGCAGCGAAAGCCGCGTCACGCGCTTGCCGGCCGGGCGCAGCTCGACCTCGATGCCGGGCTCCTCGTCCTCGTCCTCGGGCTCGGTCAAGTGCAGCCACCCCTCGCCGCCGGGGAAGAGCGTGGCCGCGACCTCGTGGAAGTGGAGCTCGACAGCGGCAAATGTCTCCGCGAACCGCGTCTCGACCGTGGTCGTGAGCTCGTTGCGCAGCTTCTCGAGCTCGTCGAGGCTCTTTTCCAGATCGGCGCGCTGCACCGACAGCTCCTCGAGGCGCTCCTTCTCGGCGTCGTACTCCTCCTTCGCGAGCGGGTTCACCTGGCCGAGCTGCTCGCGGCGGCGCTCGTAGCGGGCGAGCTTGTCGGCGAGCTCGTTGCGGTTCTCGCCCTCGGCCGGCTCGGCGCCCGCTGCGTCGAGCCTGCGCTTCGCCTCGTCGCGCTCTGCGTCGGTGCGGGCGAGCTCGACGTCGACCGCGGCAAGCTGCTCGCCGGCAAGGCCGGCTGCCTGGCGCAACTCGACCTCCTCGGCCCCGAGGCGCCGCAGCGCCGCGCCGAGGTCGGTCGTGCGGGCGGCTTGCGCCTCGACGCGCTCGCGTACCGGCACGTCGAACCGCTCGATCTCGATCGCGAGCGCCTGCTCGAGCCGCCCGGCGCCCGCCACCAGGCGCTCCAGCACGAGCTCGGTCGGCCGGCGCGCGCGGGCCGGATCCGTGTCGGCCAGGGCGCGGGCGGCGCTGCCGGCGCGCTCGGCGGCGTCCTCGGCGGCCCTTGCGGCCTCGAGAGCCCGTTCCGACAGGTCCTGGGCCTCGAGGGTCAATTCGGCCAGGTCGCCCGCTGCGGCGGCGCTACGGCCGTGCGCACGGCGTTCGGCGTCGAGGGCGCGCGCGTCGACCGCGGCGAGTGAGCGCCGCAACTCGCCCTCGCGCGCGGCGATGCCGCGCAGTTCCTCGGCCAGCAGGCCTCCCCGCTCCGCGAGCGGCGCCTCGAGGCGGCCGGCGGCAGCGGCCGCAACCCTCAAGGTCTCATCGAGCCTTTCGGCTCCGGCGACGAGACGGCCAAGCCGCGACGGATCCGCGCGGCGCACGTTGCGCAGGTGCGCGACCGGCGCGAACCGCTTGGCGGCCAGCTGGGCTCGCGCGGCGGCCTCGTGGGTGCGCGACGCGGCAACGGTGGCGCGCGTCGCAAGCTCCTCCACCTCGGCACGAAGCTCGCGACGGCGCGCGTCGAGCTCGAGGAGCACTGCCTCGGCGGTCTCGCCGGAGAACCACAGCTCGCCCCGCTCGGGATCCCAGCCCAGGCCGTCCTCGGTCACGGCGGTCACCTTCGAGGCGAGCAGCTGCGCGCGCGGCACGACCGGAACATCGACGAGCTCGCGCGGGTCGCGGCCGACGAGGACGATCACCGAGCCGAGACCCAACGCAGATGCACGCTCGACGAGTTCGAGCCCCCGCGCAGGGTTCGCGGCGAGAACGGCCGAGGCCCGGTGGCCGAGCGCAGCCGCTGTCGAGCGCTCTGCGCCCGCCGCGACCTCGAGCATCTGCAACGCGAGCTGTTCGCCCTCCTCGGCAAGCGCACGCGCCGCAGGCGGCAGGCCTTCACGCTCGGCGAGCGACTGCTCGAGCGCCGTCAGACGTTCGCGCGCAAGGCGCACCCGCGCCTCGAGATCCTCCTGCTCGCGCACCGCGGCGCGGGCGGCGGCGTCGGCCTCGTCGGCGGCCTCCCCGAGCTGCGCGGGCGAAGGCCCGGCCGGCACCCGTTGCGCCTCCGTCAGCTCGCTCCGCAGCTCCAGGAGCAGGCGCTGCGCCGACTCGTGGCGCACCCCGAGACGCTGGGCTGCGCCCCGTAGGGCGAGCAGCGCGTCACGGCCGCCGCCGGTGAGATGCGACTCGGCCTCCGCACGGGCGCCGAGCACGTCGTCGAGCTCCGCTGCGAGCGCTGCCTGCGCGCCGCGCTCGATCGCAGCGATGCGTGCCCAACGCTCCTCCGCCTCGACCTGGAGCCGCGCGCGCTCCGCGGCCGCCGACTGCGCGGCCGTGGCGGCGTCGCGGGCGGCCGCTTCGAGCCCGGCCGAACTCGAAGAGTCGTAGGAGCGCACCGACTGAAGCTCGGCGCGCAGCGACGCGGAAAGCGACGCAGCCGACTCGCGACGCAACACGATGCGCTCGCCGCCGCTGCGCAGCCGGTACAGGGCCGCGGTCGCCTGCTCGCGCCCACCGGCCGAGTCGGTCAGCTCCTCCTCGGCGCGTTCCCGCTCGGCGACGAGCGCGGCAATCTTCTCGTCGAGCGCACGCCGCTCCTGCGCGCTCGCAGTGCGCCTGCCCTCGGCTTCGGCGCGCCGCTGGGCGAGGCGCGCGAGATCGAGCGTCGCGATCGCGGCCTGCAGCCGTGCGATCTCCACCCCGAGCTTCGCGGCGCGCTCCGCCGCGGTTGCCTGCAGCGCCAGCGGGCGGAGGCGCTTCTTGACCTCGTCCTCGAGGTCGCGTGCGCGCTCGACCTGCACCGCGACCCGCGCGAGTTTCAGCTCGGCACGATGCCTGCGGCGCTTGAAGCGGCCGAGGCCGGCGGCCTCCTCGACCAGTTCGCGCCGCTCGGACGGCTTCGAGTTGAGCACCGTCTCGACGCGGCCCTGCGAAATGACCGAGCGCAGACCACCGCCGAGCCCCACGTCCGACAGCAGCTCAACGAGGTCGATGCGCCGAACCGGAGTCTTGTTGACGAGGTACTGGCCCTCGCCGCCGCGGTTCAACCGCCGCGCGACCGAGACCTCGCTGTACGGGAGGTCAGGCCAGGCGCCGTCGGCGTTGTCGAACAGCAGGTCGACCTCGCAGAAGTCGGTCGGCTGGTGGCCGGCCGAGCCGGCGAAGAGCACGTCGTCGGGCTTCTCGGCGCGCAACTCGCCCGGGCTCATCGACCCGGTCGCCCAGAGGATGGAGTCCGAGACGTTGGACTTCCCCGATCCGTTCGGGCCGACGACGACGGCCACGCCGGGCTCGAGCCGGATCTCGACCGGGTCGACGAACGACTTGAACCCGCGAAGCTTGATCGCCTTGAGGTGCACGCGGCGAGGCTACCCGGCGGCTAGGACGGTGCCGTCACGGCAATGGTCAAAAGGGCTTCTTTCGCCGCCGTCTGCTCGGCGTCCTTCTTCGACCGGCCCGTCCCCGTGCCGAGCACCTCGGCGTCGATGATCGCCGCAGCGGTGAACGAGCGGTCGTGCGGTGGCCCCTCCACCTTGAGCGTCGTGTAGGACACCGAACGACCCGTCCGGGCGAGCTGCTCCTGGAGCTCCGTCTTGTGGTCGACGAAGGTGTTCAGGGCGTACTCGATCCGCGTCTCGAACGCCTGCACGACCGCGGCCTCGATCGCCTCGAACCCGTGCTCGAGATAGAGCGCGGCGAGCGCCGCCTCGAGGAGCGCCGCCAGCACGTTGCGGTTTTGCGAGAGCCGGTCGGCGTCCTGCGTGCCCTCCCCGGCCAGGCGCTCGCCGAGCTGGAGCTCACGCGACACGACCGCGCAGCTCGCGCGCGAGACGACGTGCGAGCGCACCTTCGCCATTCGCCCCTCGGTGAAATCGGGGAAACGGTCGAAGAGTGCGCGCGCGATCGCGAGTTCGAGCACCGAGTCGCCGAGAAACTCCAGGCGCTCGTACGAGGCGGTGCGGTCGGCAGCCCACGACGAATGCGTGAAGACCGCCGCCGCGCGGTCCTCCGAGAGCTCGTCGATCAGCTCCCGGAGCGTTGACCCCGGCTTACTGGTGCGAGGTGACGTAGTCGACGGCCTGCCCGACGGTCGTGATCTTCTGGGCATCCTCGTCGGAGATCTTGATCCCGAACTGATCTTCGAGTTCCATGATCAACTCGACCAGGTCGAGCGAATCGGCGTCCAGGTCGTCCTGGAACGACGCCTCTTCGGTGATCTGATCTTCTTCGACGCCGAGCTGCTCCGTCAGAACTTCCTTGACGCGCTCGAGGACCTCTTCACGCGACGCTGCCATGTCACCTCAATGTGGGTCGGGGGTGGAAAACCGGGCGATCATACACGGACGCGCTCGGGGAGCCGCTCCGCGAGGCGCTCGACGACCCGGTGCTCGGCCCCCCGGGCTGCCAGCCGGACCGCGTTCGCGATCGCCTTGCGACCAGAATTCCCGTGCGCGATCACCGCCAGGCCGCGCAACCCAAGCAGGTAGGCACCGCCGTAGGTGTCAGGGTCGAAGCGCCTGCGCATGCGCCGTGCCGCAGGTCTGATCAGGAGGCCGCCGAGCTTGCCGGTGGGGGTCGCAGAGATCTCCTCGCGCAGCTCGGCGAGGAGCTCCTTGATCGTTCCCTCGAGCAGCTTGAGGGCGACGTTGCCGGTGAACCCGTCCGTGACGACAACGTCGGCTGCGCCGCGGAGGAGATCGCGGCTCTCGGCGTTGCCGGCGAAATTGAGCCGGTCGTCCGCCCGCAGAAGCGCGTGCGCTTCGAGCGTCAGCTGGTTGCCCTTCCCGTCCTCCTCCCCGATCGAGAGGAGGCGCACCTCGGGCCGGCGGACGTTGAGCAGCTCCTCGCTGAAGATGGAGCCCATGTGGGCGAACTGGACGAGGTGTTCGGCTCGCGCGTCGGCGTTCGCCCCGGCATCGAGGAGAACGCTCGGGCCGTTCCGCGCCGGGATGGGCACGGCGATCGCGGGGCGCAGGACTCCGGGGAGCCGGCGCAAGTGGAGGAGGGCGGCGGCGAGCACCGCTCCCGTATTGCCGGCCGAGACGGCTGCGTCCGCGCGGCCGTCGGCGACGGCTCGGAGGCACTGAACGAGGCTCGAATCGGACTTCGCGCGCACCGCTTCCGCCGGTTTGTCCGTCATGCCGATCATTTCGGTTGTCTCGTGCAGCGGCAGGCCGTGGGTGTCGAGACCCGCCGGGCCGTAGAGCGTCACCTCGATCCCGTCCGCGGCCGCCTCGAGCGCGCCGAGGACCACCTCAACGGGTGCGTTGTCTCCACCGAGTGCGTCGACGGCGACGCGGGTCACTTACGGGGCTTGGAGGCGGAGCGGTTCGACTTCGCGGCCCTTGTAGGTGCCGCAGGTCGGACAGATGCGGTGCGCGCGCTTCGGTGACCCGCACTGCGGGCACGTGTTGACGCGCGGAGCCTCGAGTGAGTGTGTGGCGCGACGCTTGTCACGGCGCGACTTGGACGTTTTCCTCTTTGGGACAGCCATGAGCGGGCGCCAGTCTAGCGAAACAACGCGCTTTCTCGTTGCTGCGCGAGCTCAATCGGTTCGTAGCGACCGACTAGCTCTTGTCGCGGAGCGCTTCGAGCGCGGCCCAGCGATCCTCGCCGGGCGGCTCCTCGTGGGTGTGCGGCTCGTCGTTTTGGTTCTTGCCGCACACGCCGCAGAGCCCGGCGCAGTCCGGGCGGCAGACGATCTTCTCCGGCAGCGCGAGCGCGATCGCATCCCGCGCCCACGCCGACAGGTCGATGTTCATGCCGGTGACGTACTCGGTGCGCATCTCCTCGTCGGCGGGCTTCTCGTCCTGGTACTCCCGCGCGCGAATCGGCAGCTCGAGGACGGCGTCGCCGAGGCAGCGGTAGCAGGGGCCGTAGAGGCGAGCCGTGAAGGCGAGTGTGAAGACCGTCCCGGTGGTCGCCCGCGTGATCTCGAACCCGGCCGGCACCTGGTCGGGCACCGGCAGGTAGCGCTGGCCGCCGAAGTCGAAAGCGGCAAGCTCGAGCTCGAGCTCGTCGCGGTGCTGCTCCCCGGGACGGAGCTTCACCTGGCGCAAGCTGAAACTTGTCACCAGACAAGCGTAGCGCCGCCCCGTCGCGCGAATCCGTCCCCCACCCTGCGGTCACAGGCAGTCGACGCCGGAGCCGGGCTCCGCCCGGCGGGAGGCACGACCCGGGCTGCAGCGGCGTCAGGGAAGGGAGGGCATCGGGAGGGAAACCGCGAGGTTTCCCTCCCGACTAATAGTTCGAGCCGTTGTCGGAGAGGTCGACCGGGCCGAGGCCGGCGACGACCGACTCCTGCGAGCGCTCGTGCAGCCGCTCGCGGCCGCGGCGGACCGCCACCAGGAACTTGTCGAGGTTCGTCTCCAGCGTCGCGAGCATGCCGTCGGCCCAGTCCTCCATCTCGAGGCGCATCTCGCGGGCAGAGCGCCGCGCCTCGTCGATGATCTCCTGCGCCTGCCGCTCCGCGAGCTTGACGATCTCGGTCTGCGACGCCTCGCGCACGGCCTGCTCGCGCGCCTCCTGGAGCAGCCGATCCTGCTCGCGCTTGGCCTCGGCGAGCATCTCCTGCCGCTCCTTGACGATCCAGCGAGCCTGCTTGATCTCTTCCGGGATCGTGGCGCGCATCTGGTCGAGGATGTCGTAGATCTCCTCGCGGTCGATGCGAACCTGGTCGGTCAGGGGCACGGCCTTGGCGTTGTGCACCAGGTCGTCGAGCTTGTCGATCAGAACGAGGACATCCATCGGGGTTGCAGTCTACTCCTGGTCGGATAGCGGAGCGCCACCGCGACCGTTCGGGAACATCTCCTTCAGGCGCACGGCAACGGCCTTCGGAACCAGCTCCTCGACATTTCCGCCGAAGGAGGCAATCTCCTTCACCCCGCTCGACGAAACGAAGCTGACCTGGGCGCTCGCCATCACGTACACGGTCTCGATGTCGGGGGCGAGGTGCCGGTTCAGCTGGTTCATCTGAAACTCCCACTCGAAGTCCGAGACGACCCGCAGCCCTTTGACGATCACCTTGGCATCCCACCGGCGGGCGAAGTCGACCACGAGCTCGCTGAACACGTCGACCTCGATGTTCTCCACGGCTCCTGCGAGGGCGTCCTTGAGGAACTGGACCCGCTCCGGCACCTCGAACATCGGGCTCTTGTGGTGGGGATTTCGCACCACGCCGACAACGACGCGGTCGAAGATCCGCGCCGCCCGCCGGATCACGTCGACATGCCCGTTGGTCACGGGGTCGTAGGTGCCGGGATAGATGGCGGTGATCACTTCTCGTACAGGGTAAGCCGTGCGGAGCCGTACTTGCGGGATGTGCGCACCACGAGGCCCGGCAGGTCGAGCGGGTCGGCGCGGCCCGACGACTCGTAGACGAGCACGCCGTCGTCCGAGAGCAAGCCCGCCAGGTGCGGCGCCAGCTTCGCGTGGTCGTAGTCGTAAGGTGGGTCGCAGAGCACGAGGTCGTACCGGCGGCGATCCCGCGACGCGGCGCGCGCGGCATCCTGGCAGAGCACGGTACCGCGCAACTTGAGTTTGTCGAGGTTCGCGCTGATCGTCCGGCAGGCGTCGCGATCGGACTCGACGAAGGTCGCGGTCGCCGCGCCGCGCGAAAGCGCCTCGAGCCCGAGTCCACCCGAGCCGGCATAGAGGTCGAGCACGTCGGCGCCGTCCACGGGGCCGACGAGGTTGAAGGCGTTCTCGCGCACGCGGTCGGACGTCGGGCGGGTGTCGCGTCCGCGCGGCGCCGCAATCCGCTGGCCTCTATGCGAGCCCGCGATGATCCGCATTTGCGAGCATCCTCTCGACCTCGTCCTGCCAGGGACCATCCTCGCCGCCCAGCTCTGCCGCAAGGTTGCGGGCGCGCTCGATCAGCGCATGGTCGACGCGTAGCTTCGTGAACCGAAGCTCGCTCCAGCCGGACTGCTTCGTTCCGAGCAAGTGCCCTTCGCGCCGCAGCTCGAGATCGATCTCAGCCAGCTCAAAGCCGTCGGTCGAGTCGACGAGTGCCTGCAGCCGCTGGCCGGCGACCTCGCCGAGCTCGTCGAGAGGACGCGAGATCAGCATGCAGTAGCTCTGTTCGGCGCCCCGGCCGACGCGGCCGCGCAGCTGGTGCAGCTGGGCAAGCCCGAAGCGGTCGGCCTCCTGCACGATCATGATCGTCGCGTTCGGCACGTCGACACCGACCTCGATGACGGTGGTGGCGACGAGGACGTCGAGCTCGCCGTCCTTGAACTGCCGCATCACCTCGCGCCGGTCGGCCGGCTTCAGCTTCCCGTGCAGCAGCCCGACTCGGTAGTCCTTCAGCTCGGCGCGCCGCAGACGCTCGGCCTCGGCCTCGGCCGCCCGCGCGAGCGTCGTCTCCGACTGCTCGATCAACGGACACACGACGTAGGCCTGACGCCCCGCATCGAGGTGCTTTCGGAGATGCAGGTAGACGGCGCTCGAGCGCTCGGCGCTGACACGGCTCGTGATGATGGGCTTGCGGTCGGCAGGCGGTTGCGCGATCTCGCTCACGGCCAGGTCGCCGTAGATCGTCAGGGCGAGCGTGCGGGGAATGGGCGTCGCGGTCATGTGCAGGGCGTGTGGCGAGCGGCCCTCCGCGAGGGCCGTGCGCTGCTCCACACCGAAGCGATGCTGCTCGTCGACGACGGCCACCGCCAGGTCGGCGAACTCGACCTCGCGCTGGATTAGCGCGTGCGTCCCGACCACGATCTGCGCGACGCCGTTTGCGATCTCGCCGCGGATCTTCTTCGCGCCGACCGAGCCGGTCAGCAGGACGCAGCGAACGCCGAGTTGGGCGCAGAGCGGTTCGAGCGTGAAGAAGTGCTGCTCGGCGAGCGTCTCGGTAGGCGCCATCAGTGCGCCCTGGTGGCCGCCTTCGACGGCGCGCAGGAGCGCGTAGAGCGCCACGACCGTCTTGCCCGAGCCGACGTCACCCTGCAAGAGCCGCTGCATCGGCGTCGTCTGGGCGAGGTCGAGGTCGATCTCGACGATCGCGCGCTCCTGGTGGGCCGTCAGCGTGAAGGGCAGCACACCGCGGTAGCGCTCGATCAGCTCGCCGGGCCGCTCGAGCGGCGGTGCGACGGCGCCGGTCGTCCGCAGCCGGGCGACGGCGAGCTGCAGCACGAGCAGCTCGTCGAGCGCAAGCCGCTGCCGCGCCTGCTCGGCCTGCGAGTCGTCCACCGGGAAGTGCAGCGCGGCGAGCGCGTCACGGCGGAGCGGCAACTCGTGCTCGGCCGGCAGCGGGTCGGGGTAGCTCCGCGCATGCTCTTTGAGCGCGAAACGCACGAGCTCGCGCAGGCGCGTGGAGGGGATCTGCTCGCTCGCCGGGTACACCGGGGCGCGATCGGCCGTCCTGCGTGCCTCCTCGACAGCGATGTCGTGGCTCTTGACAGCGAACCCGTAGCGTCCGAGCTTGCCGCGCAGGCGGAGCTTTGTGCCGGGGACGAGCTGGTCGGCGAGCCAGGGCTGGTTGAAGAACGAGGCGCTGACCGTCGCACCGCTCGAGTCACGGACCAGCGCGGTGACGAGCGTCCGCCGCCCACGCAGCGGCCTGGCGCGTGCGCTTACTACTCGACCTTCGATCGCGACCTCTCCCTCGGCTGCTCCGAGGGATGCGATCGGGACCTGGTCGACGGCGCTCTCGTAGCGGCGCGGCGCGTGCAGCAGCAGGTCGCGCACCGTCTCGATCCCGAAACCGCGCAGCCGGCGCGCGAGCGTGACGCCGACGCCCGGCAAGCTCGTCACGTCGAGCCGATCGAGCTGCTGCGGCGGCGTCCAACCGCGCGGACGCGGCCAGTCGATCTGGACCACACCTGTAAAACCCGCGTGCATTCGGGTCATCGTCGCCACCGAACGGGAGCATAGGACCCGGACCGGACGGTACGGTCCCGGCTATGCGAGCCCTGCTCCTGACCCGCGAGTTTCCGCCCGACGTCTACGGCGGCGCGGGGGTGCACGTCGAGTACCTCGCACGCGAGCTGCGCAAGCGCATCGACCTCGACGTTTACTGCTTCGGCGGGGCCCGCGAGGGCGCGACGGGCTTCGAGCCGTGGGGCGAGCTCGAGGATGCGAACGCCACGCTGCGCACGATGTCGGTCGACCTCGCGATGGCGGCTGACGCGGCAGGCGCACAGGTCGTCCACTCCCACACGTGGTACGCGATCTTCGGCGGTCACCTGACGAAGTTGCTGCATCGGATCCCGCACGTCGTGACGACGCACAGCCTCGAGCCTATGCGTCCGTGGAAGGCCGAGCAGCTCGGCGCGGGCGGCTACGCCCTCTCGTCCTTTTGCGAGCGCACAGGCATCGAGGGCGCAGACGCGGTCGTCGCCGTGTCGGCAGCGATGCGCACCGACGTCCAGGCCGCCTACCCGGCTGTCGAAGGCGGGCGGATCGAAGTGATCTACAACGGGATCGACACCGAGCAGTACACACCCGACCACGCAACGGACGCGCTCGAGCGCTACGGCGTCCGGGTAGGCGTCCCGACCGCGCTCTTCGTGGGGCGCATCACCCGGCAGAAAGGGATCGTCCATCTCGTGGAGGCCGCGCGCTCGTTCTCGCCGGGCGTGCAGGTCGTCCTCTGCGCCGGTGCGCCGGACGAGCCCGAGATCGAGCGTGCCACGCGCGAAGGGATCGAGCGGCTGCGTGCCGAGCGCGACGACGTCGTGTGGATCGAGGCGATGGTGCCGAAGGAGCACGTGATCCAGCTCCAGACCCACGCCACCGTCTTCTGCGTCCCGTCGATCTACGAGCCGCTCGGAATCGTCAACCTCGAGGCGATGGCCTGCGAGACGCCGGTCGTCGCCTCTACGGTCGGCGGCATCCCGGAGGTCGTCCGGGACGGCGAGACGGGGCTGCTCGTCGACGTCGAGCTCGGCCCGGGCGGCGACCCTGTCGACCCGCGACGCTTCGCGGCTGACTTTGCGGCACGCGTCAATGAGCTCATTGCCGACCCCGTACGCGCAAAGCGACTGGGTCTCGCCGGACGCCGACGCGCGATCGAGAGGTTCAGCTGGAGCGCGATCGCCGACGAGACGGTCGCGCTCTACGAGCGCCTCGCGGGATAGCGCACAACAGCGTCGACCCCGCCCGACCGTGCGGCGCGCAGCTCGATCGTGCCGCCGTCCACCTCGACGAGCCGCTTGGCGATTGCGAGGCCGAGCCCCGAACCGGGAGCCTTCGAAGCCCGCCAGAACCGGTCGAATGCCCGCTCCCGCTGCTCCGGGGTCAAGCCGGGGCCGTCGTCCACCACGTGCAGCTCGGGGCCCTGCGCGGAGACGACGATCGTCGATCCGATCGGGGCAGCGTCGAGCGCATTGGAGAGGAGGTTGTCGAGCACCTGCTCGACCCGCCCCTCGCCCGCGCGAACGACCGCACCGTCGCCGCGCGCTTCCAGCCGCAGCTCCCGCTCCTCGGCGAGCGGTGACCACAGCTCGACGCGCCGGGCGACGACATCGCCGAGGAGCAGCTCGGCGGCGCTGCCACCCGAGGCGTCGGCACGGGCCAGCTCGAGCAACTCGTCGACCAGGCCCGCCAGGCGCTCGGCCTCAACGAGCGCCGCATCCGTCTCGCCGTTCTCGAGCCGCAGCCGCAGCGCCATCAAGGGCGTTCGCAGCTCGTGTGACGCATCCGCCACGAACTGCTCCTGCGAGGTGAGGAGCGCCGCCAGCTTGGCCGTCGTGCGGTTGAACTCTCCCGCAAGACGGCGAACATCCGACGGACCGTCGTTTTCGTCGGCGCGCGTCGAAAGCTCGCCGCCCCCCACACGCGCCGCGACCCCTTCGAGCCGGCGCAGAGGACGGGCGATCGACCGCGCGAGCAGGAGCCCGACCAGCGCGACGACCGCGAGCACGATCAGCCCAACGGCGACGAGCGCAACGCGATAACGGTTGACGCGCCCGTCGAGCGCCGAGGTCGGATACGTGATGCGAACGGCGCCGAACACCCTGCCGCCCGAGGCGACGGGCACGGCGACGTACAGCAGCCGGGTGTGCAGCGTCTCCGACGGACGGATGCCGGTGACGGTGATGCCGCGCAACGCAGCGGCGATCTCGGGCCGCGAGCCGAACGATGTCTCGCCCGGCACTGTGGGGTTCGAGTCGGCGATGCTCTTGCCGCTCGTGTCGACAATCACGATGCGACCGCCGGTCTCCGGATAGTAGTTCTTCACGAGGGTCGCGAGCCCTGGCGCGCGCGCACGTCCCTGCAGGGCGTCTTCGGCCCACGATGCGGCCACGAAGGCGTCGCGCTCCACCTTGGCGGTCAGGTCCTGCTGCTCGTTGCGCGCGTTGACGATCGCGAGCGGCACCTCAAGCGCCACCAGCACGACGATCGTCAGCGCCAGATAGCTGGCGAGGAGGAGCCGGGTCACGCGGCGAGTCGCAGGCCGATCCCGCGCACCGTCTCGATCAAGCCCGGGTCGCCGAGCTTGCGGCGGAGCGCAGCAACATGCACGTCGACGGTCTTCGACGAGCCGTACCACGTCGTGTGCCAAACCTCGCGCAGGATCCGCTCGCGGTCGACGACCGCGCCCGAGTTCCGTGCGAGCACCGTCAACAGGTCGAACTCCTTGCCCGTCAGCTGCACCTCTTCACCGTCGACCATCACGCGATGGCCGCGAAGGTCGATGCGGACGCGGCCGGCGACGATCTCGTCGCCCTCGTCGCGAGGAGCGGCGCTCCGCCGGGCGACGGCGCGGATGCGGGCGACGAGCTCACGGAGGCCGAACGGCTTCACCAGGTAGTCGTCGGCGCCGAGCTCGAGCCCGACGACACGGTCGACCTCCTCGCCGCGCGCGGAGACGACGATGATCGGGACGGTCGATCGCGCACGGATCTCGCGGCAGACCGTCAGACCGTCGATGTCGGGCAGGCGCAGGTCGAGCAAGACGATGTCGGGCTCGTCCGCGGCGAGAGCCTCGGCGCCGGTCGCGGCGCGCACCACCTCGAAGCCTTCACGGCGCAGGCCGTCCATCAGCGGGATCGCAATCGAGTCCTCGTCTTCGACGAGCAACAGGCGCATGTCTCAATCGTTGCAGAGGCAGAGGGCCGCTGCCTCCACGATTTCACCGATTCTTTGCCAAGCCTTCTGTCCGCGCTGGCCCGGCGCTTTCCAGCCGCCTCCTACGGTCGGGGTCATGAAACGCACACATGCTCTCGTCATCGTCCTCGCGGTCGCGGTCGCAGCGGTTGCCGGGACGTTCGCGGCGCTGCGGACGGCGCAGTTGCGCACGACCGCAACGCCGAAGGTGACCGCCGCGCAAATCGCAAGCCAGAACCGAGCCCTCGACAGGGCCCAGGCGGCCCTGAACGCGCAACTTCGACGGCAGCCGCCTGCTCTGCCGCCGCTCCCTCGCGTCGGTACCCCGATCGGCTCCGGCGCCGCCGCTCCCGCTCCGGCCGGGCGGGTCGTCTACGTCCGCCCCAAGCCGCTCGTGCGTGTGATCCACCGCAGCGGCGGCGAAACCGGCGACGACCACGAACTCTCACAACAGAGCTCGAACATCGGGAGCACCTTCGATGACTAAGCAAGTGGCCCGCCTCTACTCGCTGGTCGTCGGCGTCGTCGTCTTCTTCGTCGCCTGGGCGGCAGTCGCCGCCCACCCGTGGCAGACGGCGGCGGCGGTCGATCCCCGGCTCGCCGCGCTCACGGCGCGCAGGCAAGCGGTGCAGAAGCTGTCGGCGCAGGTCAAGCAGACACTCGACCGGCGCTTTGCCGCGTACCGCGTCGCGCTCGCGAAGCGAAACGCCGCGCTCGCCCGGCTCACTGCTGCCGCTCCCGCCGCGTCGGCCCAGGCCGTCTCTGCGCAGCCCGCGCCGGCCACACCGGCCGCCGCGCCTTCTGTGCGCGTCGTCACGCTGCCGCCCCTCATCATCACCAAGACCTCGTGATCGAACGGCACACCTTCCGGGCCATGGGCACGACCGTCGAGCTCCTCGTCGAGGCGGGAGGCGCCGGCGACGCGCTCGCCGCCGGCGAGCAGGAGTTCGAGCGGCTCGAGCAGGTGCTCTCACGCTTCCGCCCCGACTCGGAGCTCGCGCGGCTGAATCGCGACGGCGCGATCGACGGATCGCAGGACCTCCTCGAGGTCGTCGAGCTGGCGCTCGCCGCGCGTGAGCGGACGAACGGCCGCTTCGACCCGACCGTCCACGACGCGCTCGTCGGCGCCGGCTACGACCGGACGTTCGACGAGCTCCAAGCGGACACCGTCGCCGCCGCGACCTCCTGCTCCTGCGGCGGCGGCGTCACCGTGGCCGGCCGCCGGATCGAGCTCGAGCCCGGCTTCCGGATCGACCTCGGCGGCATCGGCAAGGGCTTCGCCGCCGAACGAGTCGCCACGACGCTTGCGCTGACCGGCCCCTGCCTCGTCAGCGCCGGTGGGGACGTCGCCGTCCGCGGCGTCCCCACCGAAGGGACCTGGGCGATCGAGGTCGACGAGCACCTGACGCTCGGCCTCACCCGCGGCGGGCTCGCCACATCCGGTCGCGATCGCCGCCACTGGCGCCGCGCCGGCGCCGACCAGCACCACCTGATCGACCCGAAGACCGGCCGCCCGGCGGTGACCGACCTGCTCCGGGTCACCGCGATCGGCCGCGACGCCGTCGAGGCCGAGGTGCTCGCAAAAGAGCTCTTTTTCGCCGGATCGGTCGAAGCGCTCGAACGCGACGTGCCCGCCGTCCTGATCACCGCCGACGGCCGCACCCTGACCACGGGCGGGCTCGCCTGATGCATCACGACCCCACGTTCTGGCTGATCGCGCGCGCGAGCGGGCTCGCGGCCTACGCGATGCTGACCCTGTCGGTGCTCGCGGGGCTCGTGCTCAAGTCACGCCCGTTCGCGCGGCTGAAGGCCGCTCAGGTCACCGAGGTGCACAAGACGCTCGCCCTCACCGGGCTCGGCGCCCTCGCGCTCCACGCGGCAGCGCTCGTGCTCGACACGACCGTCAAGGTGAGTCTCGCGGCCCTCGTCGTACCGGGCCTCGTCTCCTATCGCCCAGCCGCGGTCGCAGCGGGCGTGGTCGGCGGCTGGCTGTTCGTCGTCGTCACCGTGTCGTTTTGGTTGCGGAAGCGCATCGGCGCACGCAGGTGGCGGCGCCTGCACTGGTTCACCTACGCGCTCTTCGGGCTCGCCACGGTCCACGGCATCACCGCCGGCACCGACGCGGTGCAGCCCTGGGCGCACGGCCTCTACCTCGGCGCCATGGGCTCGGTCGCGGGAGCGACCGCGTGGCGTGCGCTCGTTCCCCCTGCCCGCCGCGCGCCTCTGAAACGAGACCTCGCCTCAGAATGAGCACGTTGGTGCGTATGCTGAGGCAGGAGCTAGCTGCATGAAATGGGCCCTCGGAGTGATGCTCGCCGCGCTCGCGGCGACCGTGACGATCAACGTGCTGCTGCTCGGCTACGGCGGCACGCACAACGACCCGGTCGGGCAGCTGAGCCCGGTCGCGAACCTGCCGCTCCGGCCGCTCGTCGGTCCCACGGCGCCGAGCGGCACCACGCCGAACCGCGGCAGCCGCGAGCCCCGGGCCGCGAGCGCCGACGACTAGTCTCTAGTTCTTCCGCACAGAGAGCTGCCAGGCGTAGTACTCCCTGAACGCCGTCGGCACAGTAGCCATGCGGTGTGCGAGGTGCAGCACCGCATCCCAGTAGAGCGGCGAGAGGTTGTAGTGCGGGAGCGCCGCGCGCTCGTTCGTGCGGCCGCCGTTGGCCGCGAGCAGGTTGGCGGCGGCAAGGATCGCATCGTGTGCGTCGTAGACGTCGCCGCCGAGCCCGTAGGCACGCCAGGTCGCGGGCTCGAACTGCATCGGGCCTTGCGCATCTGCCTTTGCGGTCGTGCGTGCTCGGCCGAAGTCGCTCTCGACGAAGTTGATCGCCGCAAGCAGCTCCCAGCGGATGCCAAAGCGCCGCTGCGCCTCCCGGTAGAAGGAGAGGAGCGTGCCCGCGTGCCGCGCCGGGCCGACGCTCACCCCGCCGACCTGCGGGGGGCTCCCGGCCGAGAGCCGGCTGAGATCGCGACGGGCGTCGACGTCGTCGCGCTCGCCGGGCGCGAGCTTCACCACCAACGCAGCGTCCTTCGCATTGCGGACAAGCGTGCGGATCACGAGCTGCCGGTCGCGCGCAACCGCGACGAACTTCGCGCCCGTCGCAGTCCGCAACACGCGCTCGTCGGCGCGGAGGTGACGGACGACAGCGGGTGGGCTCTGCAGCGAAACCAATTACCGATCAACCAGCTGGGCGTCGTCGAACCAGAAGAAGCCGACCGTGCCCGGGCCTGCGTGGGTGCCGACGACGGGGCCGAGCGGCGTCGCGATCTCGATCCGCGCCTGCGGGCGCGTGCGCTCGACGAGCTCGCGCAGCGCCTCGAGACGCTCGGGCGCCGCCGCGTGGGCGATCCCGACCTTCAGGGACGGCGAGTCCGTCGAGGTCGCCTCGAACAGCTCGCGGAACTCCGCGAACGCCTTCGCGTTTCCGCGCACGCGCTTGAGCGGGATCACTTCGCCGTCGCGGATCGTCAGGATCGGCTTGACGTTGAGGAGGTTCCCCGCGAGAGCAGCGGCGCGCCCGATGCGCCCGCCCTTGGCGAGGTAGTCGAGCGTGCTGACTGTAAAGAGCAGATGGTGCTCGCGCTGGTAACGCGCGACGAACGCATCGATCTCCTCGTCGCTCGTGCCCCGCGCGAGCCGGTCCTGCGCACCGATCGCAAGAAGCGCCAGCGACGCAGCCACGGTACGCGAGTCGATCACCCGGACGATGTCGCCGCCGAGCAGCTCCGCTGCCGCCTGCGCACTCGCGAAGGTGCCCGAGAGCGTCGAGGAGATCTGGATCGAGAGGATCCGCTCGTAGTGCGGGGCGAGCTCCTCGTACGTGGCAAGGAAGTCGCCGGGCGTCGGCTGCGACGTCGTCGGCAGCACCGGGTCGCTCTGCAGCCTCTCGTAGAAGCGGTCCGGCGTCATGTCGACGTAGTCCTTGAAGCTCTCGTCGCCGAACCGCACGTACAGCGGGACGATCCTGAAATTGGGGAACCGCTGCGGAGCGTCGGGAAAATCGGCTGTCGAGTCGAGGACGATCGCGGTGTTCTCGGCGGTCAACTTCACTGGCGGGCGGCCTCGCACACGGTGGCCACGAGACGATCGAAGTCCGCGTCCTTCATCACGCAGGCAACCGCGCCGGCCGCCTTCACCTCTGCGACCTCCTGGGCAGTCACCGATGCGCTGAGCAGCACGACGTGCGTGCCGGAATAGGCGTCGAGCACCAGGCGGGTTGCTTCCGCGCCGTTCAGGCCCGGCATCCGGTAGTCCATCAGCACGACGTCCGGCCGCAGCTCTCGCACGAGCGGCGGCGCCGCGTCGCCGGTGGCGATGCTCGCCACGACCTCGATCTCCTCCCGCAGCCCGAAGAGCAGCTCGAGCGTCTCGCGGAAGCTGTCGTTGTCCTCGACGAGGAGGACGCGAACGGGAGTCATTCGGCCGCCAGCAGCAGCGGGTAGTGAGGCTGGCCCCCCGCGTGCACCTCGAGCTCGAGCTCCGGATGCTCGCTTTGGATTGTCGACAGGAGCCCGTCGAGCAGCGGCGGGTCTTCGCCTGTGAGCAGCGTGAGCACCCCGCGCGGCTCGCGCAGGAGCTCCTCGAGCACCGCCCACGCAACCTCGTCGAACGTCTCGCCGCCCGCCACCGGCTCACCGTCGGCCAGACCGAGCCACTTCCCTTTCCGGACGGCGACGCCGTTCAGCTGCACGTCGCGCGAGGCGACCGTGACCGCGCCCGTCGCGACCGCGTCGGCCGCTGCGCGCATCGCCTCCAGGTTGTCCTCCGCGCCGAGCGTCGAGTCGAAGGCGACCAGCGCCGCGAGCCCCGCCTGCAGGGACCGGGTCGGGATCATGCGCGCAACCTTCGACGCGTTCTCGGCGGCCTGCTCGGCCGCCATGATCACGTTCGCGTTGTCCGGCAGAACGATCACCTCCTGCGCGGGAGCATGCTCGATCGCCGCGAGCAGGTCGGCGGTCGACGGATTCATCGTCCTCCCCCCGTCGACGACGACGGCGCCGAGGCTCTCGAGGAGGGCGCGGTTGCCTGCACCCGAGGCGACGGCTACGACAGCGCACGCCTCGTGATCATCGGGCACAGCGTGCAAGAGGCGCTCTTCACGCTCCTGAGTCTGCGCGTGCATGTTCGCGATCTCGATCCCGGCGATCGCGCCACGCGTCACCCCGAGCGATAGCGCACGCCCGGGATCGTCGGTGTGCACGTGCACCTTGAGCGCGGTGCGATCGCCGACGACGAGCAACGAGTCGCCGAACGTCTCGAGCTCCGCTTCGAGCTCGTCGGCGTCGAGCCCGGCGCCCTCGACGACGAACACCGTGCAGTAGCGATAACGCGAAAGCTCCTGATGAATCGCCTCGAAGCCGAGGTGATCCTCGATCTCGCGCGAGGCCGGCAGCGCGACACCGGTGAGCGCCGCGTTGATGCCGCGCACGATCTCGACGAGACCGGCCGCGCCCGCGTCGACGACACCGGCTTCCGTCAGCACGGGCAGCATCTCACGGGTCTGGGCGACCGTGTCGTCGCCGCGCGAAACGATCCCCGGGAGGTCCGCGCCGTGCTCGGCTGCATCTGCCATCGAGCGAATCGCGGTCAGCATCGTTCCCTCGACGGGCTTCTTGACCGCACGGTAGGCGGCGTCGCTCGCCGAGCGGAACGCGCGCGCGAGATCGTCGCTCTCGGCCAGCGACTCGGTGGCGCCTCGGATGATCTGCGACAGGATCACGCCGGAGTTGCCGCGCGCACCCATCAGTGCTGCGCGCGAGACCTCTTTGGCGAGAGCGGCCCGGTCGTTCGTCCCTTCACGCCGCAGCGCTTCGTCGATCGCGCGCACCGTCAGCGTCAGGTTCGTGCCCGTGTCGCCGTCGGGCACCGGATAAACGTTGAGGTCGTCGATGTGACGGCGGCTCGCTTCGATCGCGACCAGCGCCCCCTCGACGAGCTCTTGCACGCGCTTCCTCATGCGCTCTGTCGAACGCGCTCGATGACAACCTCGACCGCAGCGACACTCAGGCCGGTCAGCCGTTCGACCCTGTAGGCGACCTGCGAGCGCACCGTCGAGGCGACCTCGGCGAGGTTCAGTCCGTGTGCGACGACGACGTGCACCTCGATCCGCAACGCGCCCGCGTTGCCGTCGACGCTGATCCCCTCTCGGCGAAACATTCGGCCGACCCGCGAACCGGACGAGAGGCCGACCACGCCGTAACAGCCGAGGGTCGTCTCGGCGACGATCTCGGCGACCGCCTCGCGGGAAATCGTGAGCCGGCCCTGCTCGAGGTCCAGGGTGAGGTCATCCGCCACGACAGGGCATTAGACCCGAACTCCCCTGGAAAGGTTGCTGATCTAGCCGATCGCGACCGGTGGCGCTAGATCGCCTTCTGCACTTTGCCGCCCTTGAGGCAGCGCGTGCAGACGTACGCGCGGGTCGGTGAGCCCTTCAGGAGGACACGGACCCGTTGCAGGTTCGGGTTGAAACGGCGCTTCGAGGCGACCATCGAGTGCGAGCGGTGGTTGCCGAACGACGGCTTCTTCCCACAGATTGCGCAGATCTTGCTCATGCCGGGCGGAAGTGTAGCGACCGTCCGCTACTGGCGGGCGCTGGCACGCAGCCGGGCGAAGAGGTCCGCCATCTCGAGCGCCGAATGGACCGCCTCGACCGCCTTGTGGATGCGCGCGTCCGCCTGCTCGACGTTCTCGACGGTCAGCACGCCGAAGGACACCGGTACGCCGGTCTCGATCCCCGCCAGCTGAAGCCCCGACGCGCATTCGGCCGCGACGAACTCGAAGTGCGGCGTCTCGCCGCGCACGATCGCGCCGAGCGCGACGATGCACGCGTAGCGGCGCGTCTTCGCAAGCGCCATCGCCGCGAGCGGAAGCTCGAAGGCTCCGGGCACCGGCACCACCGTGATCGAGTCCTGCGAAACGCCCGCCTCGACCAGGGCATCGAGCGCGCTCTGCAGCATCCTGTTCGTCACGCCGCCGTTGAAGCGCGAGACGACGATGCCGACCGAGCGGCGCTTGCCGAGCGGCGTACCCTCGAGGACCGTGTAGCCGTCGGGCACGTCGACCTCGCCGCGCACATGCTCGACGCTCACACCGTCCTGCGGGGCGTCCTCGATCACCGCAGCAGACTGGGCGGCCGGCCAGCTCTCGAACGGATCGCCGGCCGGCTCGGCAACGGGTTCGCCGCCCGGGTCGGTGTCCTCGCCCGGCGTCGGCTCCGGCTCGCCCACGAACGGCGCGCCGGCCGGCGGCGGGCTCAGGGGCGGAAACTGTGGCTGGTCATCGAACTCGCTCACTCTTCCTCCGGTTCGTAGTCGAGGTTCTTCAAATCCTGGTGATGCAGACGGTGCCCGAGCTTATCCCGCTTGATTGCGAGGTACCGCTGGTTTTCGTCGTTCGGCCGGACTTCGATCGGCATCTGCTCGACGACCGTCAGACCGAAGCCGTCGATGCCCGTCAGCTTCTTCGGGTTGTTGGTGAGGATGCGAATCGTCGTCAGGCCGAGATCGGACAGGATCTGGTTGCCGATCCCGTAGTCGCGCGCGTCGGCCGGGAAGCCGAGCTCGAGGTTCGCCTCGACCGTATCGAAACCCTGCTCCTGCAGCTCGTAGGCACGCAGCTTGTTGAGCAAGCCGATGCCTCGCCCTTCCTGCGCCATGTAGAGCAGCACACCGCATCCCTCTTCCTCGATCTGCGCAAGCGCCTGCTCGAGCTGCTCGCCACAGTCGCAACGAAGCGAATGGAAGACGTCGCCCGTCAGGCACTCGGAATGAACACGAACGAGCACGTTGTCGGCGCCGTCGACGTCGCCCTTCACAAGCGCGACGTGCAGCTTCCCGGTCAGCTTTTCGCGGAATGCGATCGCTCTGAACTCGCCGTACTCGGTCGGCAAGCGCACGGAGGCGCCGCGCTCGACGAGCTTCTCGTGGCGGCGCCGGTACTCGACGAGGTCGGCGACCGTGATCATCTTCAGCCCGTGCCGTTCGCAATACGGCACGAGATCCGGCACGCGGGCCATCGTCCCGTCGTCGTTCATGATCTCGCAGACCACACCCGACGGGTTGAGCCCGGCGAGCCGCGCGAGGTCGACCGCGGCTTCGGTCTGGCCGATGCGCTCGAGCACGCCGCCCGGCTTCGCACGCAGCGGAAAGACATGGCCGGGCTGCACCAGGTCGTAGGCCGAGGAATCCGGATGGATCGCAACCTGGATCGTGTGGCTGCGGTCGGCGGCGGAGATGCCGGTGGTGACGCCGTCGCGCGCCTCGACGCTGACGGTGAACGCGGTGCGCAGCGGGGCCTCGTTGTGGTCGGTCATCGGGCGCAGCCCGAGGTGGTCGGCGCGCTCCTCCGTGAGGCACAGACAGACGAGCCCGCGCGCGTGCGTCGCCATGAAGTTGATCGCATCGGGCGTCGCGAATTGGGCGGCGATCGTCAGGTCGCCCTCGTTCTCGCGATCGGGGTCGTCGACCACGACGACCATCCGCCCCTCACGGATCTCTTCGATCGCCGCTTCGATCGTTGCGAACGGTGTGGTCATTGCCATCCTGTGAAGGCTAGCGAGGGAGCAGCCGCTCGACGTACTTGGCCAGCACATCCACCTCGATGTTCACGCGATCTTCACGTTCGAGGAGCGCGAGCGTGGTCGACGCGAGGGTGTGTGGAACGAGCGCCACCGCCAGCCCCGAGGCATCGACGGCCGCGATCGTGAGACTCGTGCCCTGAATCGTGACCGACCCCTTCACCACGACGTAACGGAGCAGATCGGGCGCGAGCTCGAACCAGAGCCGCCTGCCGTCACCCTCGGGCTCGACGCTGCGCACGGTCCCGACGCCGTCGACGTGCCCCTGGACGTAGTGGCCGCCGAGCCGGTCGCCGGCCCGGAGCGCAGGCTCGAGGTTCACTCTCGACCCATGGTCGAGAGTTGTGAGCGCCGTCCGGTCGAGCGTCTCGGGCACGGCGTCGAAGGCGAACGTGTCGCCGTCGACCGCGACGACGGTCAGGCAGACGCCGTCGATCGCGACCGAATCGCCGACCGCCGCGGTGCGCGCCGTCTCGGGCGCCTCGATCGTCAACCGCACGCCGCCCGCCCCGCCCTCACGGGCGAGCACGGTGCCGACCTCGCGGATCAGTCCGGTGAACACGGCGTCACTCCCTGTAGACGAGCGTCTCGACGGTCTCGCGGACGAGCACCTCGAGCTGGGCGCGCTCGCCGGGCAAGCTGGCCGCGAGCTCGACGAGCAGCTCGTTGACGGCGTCGCGGCCGCCGGGGGGAAGCTCGTCGGTCCCGATCTCCTCGAGCTCGCGCCGCAGCCCGTCGTTGCCAAGCTGCCGGGTCAGCCAGTGGCTCAGGTAGGTGACGATCCGGTCGTCGGCGCGCTGGGATTCAGGAGTGATCGACATAGGCCTCGAGGAGCACGTCGCCGCCAACCGGCCGGGCCGTCAGGCGCGACAGGGTCCGCGGCGAGGGTAGCGCAGCCAGGAGGCCCGGTCCCGCGCCGGCCAGCGCGGGCGCGACGAACACGAGCAGCTTGTCGACGAGGCCGGCGGCGAGGAACGCTGCGGCGATCGTCGGGCCCCCTTCGAGCAGCAGCGACTGCACACCCTCCACTGCAAGCGCGCGCAGCTCGTCCTGCAGCGGGCCGCTGCGCAGTTCGAGGTCGAGCCCGTCCGGCAACGGCCCCTTCGAGAAGACGAGGCGCCGAGGCTGACCACGTGGCGTGTCGACCGCGCGCGCGTCGAGTTGTGGCAGATCGGCGCGCGCAGTCCCGCCGCCCACGGCCACGGCGTCGACCTCGGCGCGCAGCTCGTGGACGAGCCGCCGGCTCTCCTCACCGCTCACCCAGCGGGCGCCGGGCACCGTCGTGTGCCCGTCGAGCGTGACCGCCGCCTTGTAGATCACGAACGGCCGCCGAAGCGACACCCAGGTTCGCCAGGCCTCGTTGACGAGCGCGGCCTCCCACGAGTCGACCCATTCGACCTCGACGCCGGCTTCGCGCAGCCGCTGCTCACCACCCGCCGCCTCCGGATTCGGGTCGCGCGCGCCGAAAACGACCCGCTCGACACCGGCGGCGAGGATAGCCTCCGTACACGGCGGCGTGGTGCCGTGGTGTGCGCACGGTTCGAGCGTGACGTACAGGGTGGCCCCGCGTGCGTGCTCGCCCGCGTCCTCGAGCGCAACGATCTCCGCGTGCCGGCCGGCCGCCTCGGTCGCGCCTTCCCCCACCACCTCGCCGCCGCTCACGACCACGGCGCCGACGGTGGGCTTCGGATACGCCCGCCCGCGCGCCGCGCGCGCAAGCTCGACCGCGCGTGCGAGCGTCACGCGAGCGCTTGCACGAGACGCCGATACGCGCGCGGCAGGTCCTCGCGACCGAAGATCGCCGAGGCCGCGACGAGCAGCGTGGCGCCCTCGTCGTACAGCTGCTTGATGTTTTCGGCGGTGAGGCCGCCGTCCGTCTGGATATGCACCTCGGCTGGCAGCGCCGCGCGCAGCCGCCGCACACGGTCGAACGTCTCCTCCTGAAACGGCTGCCCGGAGTAGCCGGGATGGATGCCCATGCAGAGAACAAGATCGGCGTCTCCCGACACGGCGGCGACGTCCTCGGGCTCGGTCTCCGGATTGAACGCGACCCCGACCTGGAGCTCCTGCGCACGCGCTTTACGGATCGTGGCCGGAACGTCGTCGACGGCCTCGAAGTGGAAGGTGACGCTGTCGCCGCCCGCGGCCGCAACGGGCTCGAAGTACTTGGCGGGGTTCTCGACCATCAGGTGCACGTCGATCACGCCGCCGTAGCGGTGGATGATCGGCGAGATAGCCTGGAGGACGATCGGGCCGACCGTGATCGGCTCGACGAAGTGCCCGTCGCCAACGTCGAAGTGGAAGATGCGGCACTCCGAGCGGAGCAGCACCTCGATCTGGTCGCCGAGGTGCGCGAAGTCGGCGCCGTACAGCGAAGGCTCGACCTCCACCGTCCTGATCCAGTCGTTCCAGGGCATCGCGTCGGATGTTACGACCTGAGTCGGGCGATGAAGAATCCGCTCGTCCGGTCGCGATCCGGCAGCGTGAGCAGAAACTCGGGCCGCTTCGGGTGGGCATACCGCGGCCAGTCCTCTCCGAGCGGCACCGGTTCGAGGCCGGAGGCGTCCACGACAGCCTCGTTCTCGTCGGCGTTGAGCGTGCAGACGGAGTAGACGATCGTCCCGCCCGACTTCGTGCGCTTCGCGGCGGCGCGCAGGAGCTCGAGCTGCAGCTCCGGCAGAGGCCGGGCGCGCCAGCGCAGGTCGGGGCGCCGCGCGAGCACGCCGAGTCCCGAGCACGGCGCATCGACGAGCGCGCGGTCGAAGCCGGTCTCGTCGAGCTCGCGGGCGTCGGCGTTGACCACTCGGACGTTCGGGCCGACGGTCTTCGCGAGCGCCTCCGCACGGCCGGGGTGCAGCTCGACCGCGGTGATCTCGCCGTGCAGCATCGTGGTCTTGCCGCCGGGGGCGGCACAGAGGTCGAGGATGCGCTCGCCTTCCTGTGAGCCGACGACGAGTGCCGCGAGCTGCGACGCGCGGCTCATCGGCCACATCCGCCCGATGTCGACGGCGTCGACCACGTAGGCACCGGGCACGTCGGTCGGCTCGCCGACGGGCTCCGCGCAGCGAACCTCGAGCGCGGGCGGCTCGTTCTGCGCGCGCATCAGTGCCAGCGCGGCCTCGCCGCCGAAGTCGCGCGCCCAGATCTCGGCGATCCAGTCGGGGTAGGAGTGCTTGAGCGGGCCTTCCGGCAGCGACGCAACGAGGCCGCGAAAGCTCTGCGCGAGCCTGCGCATCACCGCGTTCGTGAACGGCACGGCACGTTCGAGCCGGGCGGCACGCACGAGCTCGACCGTGTCGTCGACGACTGCGTGCTCGACCTGGTCGGTGAATGCGAGCTGGTAGGCGCCGAGCCGCAACGCGGCGCGCACGGGCGGATCGAGCTTGCGCACAGGCCGCTTGCCGATCTGGTCGATGCCGAAGTCGAGCGTCCGCGCGCGCTGAACCGTCCCGTAGGCGAGCCGCTGCGCGAGCGCGCGGTCGCGCGCGTCGAGGCCCGCGACGGCGGAGTCGAGTGCACGGTCGGCGTAGGCCCCCTCCTCGAAAACGCGGCGCACGACCTCGTACGCGGCCCGGCGCGCCGGTGCGATCACCGGGTGTCGCCGGTCATCGAACACCGCGAAGGAACTCCGCGTAGCTCATCTTCCCGCGGCCCTCCGGCTGAACGAGCTCGGGCTCGAACCTGCCCTCGTCGAGCCGGGCGCGCCAGATCGTGACGCGGCGACCGTGGAGTGTCGTCCAGGCGCCGATGTGCGGCGCAAGAGCACGGACGCGCCGCCAGGCATCGACGGGATCGTCGAGGACGAGCTCGCGGTCGGCGGGTGCGATCTTTGCGGCGTAGGTCGCGCCGTCCGCCGGCTGCGGCTCGAACGACGGCGACTCGATCACCGTGTCGAGCAGGCGCGCCGCGATCTCGGCCGACCGTTCGAAGACACCGCCCGCGTCGAGGTCGCCGACCGCAAATGCCTCCTGCGCGGCGACCCCGCCGGCATCGAGCGCCTCGATCGTCTCGTGGATCGTCACTCCCGTCTCGGTGTCGCCGGCCAGGATCGCTCGTTCGACGGGCGCAGCGCCGCGCCAGCGGGGCAGCAGCGACGGGTGGACGTTCAGCCACAGCGACCGCTCGAGCAGCGGCGGCGGGATGTACAGCCCATACGCGCACACGACGACCCGTTCGACATCGACCGGCAGGTCCGGCTCGGCGGGCTGGTACGTCGGGATGCCGAGCCGTGCCGCGACCTCCTTGGCAGGTGGGGCGGCAAGCTTGCGACCACGGCCGCGGGGCGCGTCGGGGCGGGTCAGCAGGAAGGCGATCTCGCGCGTCTGCGCGAGGCGCTCGAGCACATCTGCTCCAAGCGGCGCCGTGGCGGCGACGCCGATGCGCATCACCGGAGAACGATGCGAGGCCGCAAGGTCGAGAGCGCCTGCTTGCGGTGCTCGTCGTCGGTGCGGTCGATGATCAACACGCCGTCCAGATGGTCGAGCTCATGCTGTACGACCCGGGCGTCGTATTCGCCGAGCTCGTAGCGCACGTCCTCGCCGTTTTCGTCCTTGCCTTCGATCGTCAGGCCGACGGCACGCTCGACGGGCACACGCACGCCTTGCAGCGAAAGGCAGCCCTCGTCCTCGATGAGCGTCTCGCCGGCGCGGTCGACGACCACCGGGTTCACGACGGCGTGCGGCCCCTCCTCACCCGGCTCGAACACGAAGATCCGGCGCAGCACGCCGACCTGCGTCGCGGCCAGCCCGACGCCTTGGGCCTCGTGCATCAGTACTGTCATCCGCTCGACGAGGCGCCGCAGGTCGTCGTCGAAGTCCTCGACCTGATGCGCGACGAGGCGCAGCGCAGGGTCGCCGTACTGGCGGATCTGCGCAAGCGCGAGGCGGCGGCGGGCGGCGGCCTCGGCCTCGGCGCGCGCCTCCTCGGTCGCGCTCGAGTCCTCCTCGTGCCCGTGCCCCGACTCATGCTCGTGGTCGTGCTCGTGGGTGTGGTCGTGCTCGGTCAAGGCGACGCAGTGTAGGGGAAGCGGCCGGCCTAGAGGCTCTGCGGGTCGACGTCGACGACCGCGCTCAGTTGGGCGCGGCGCATGTTCGGCGCCGCGGCCGCAAGCAGCCGCGCGGCCTGTGAGGCGAACCGCCGCGGCTGGGCCGTCTTCGCCACGAGTTGCGCCCGGTACTTGCCACGCAGGCGCAGCAGAGCCGCCGGCCCGAGCAGGTCGACACCTGTCATCTGTCCCTTCAGCTCGTCGAGCGCACGCAGCACCGGCTCGATCGCGGGGCCCGTGACGACGATCCGCACCAGATGGGCGAACGGCGGATAGCCGAGCGCCTTGCGCCGCTCCAGCTCCTCCGTGAGAAACCGGCCCACGTCGTGCCGCGCAGCGTGGACGATCGGGCGCGCATCCGGCTGGAAGGTCTGCACGAGCACACGCCCGGGCGCATCACGGCCGCTTCGGCCGGCCAGCTGCGTGATCAGCTGGAACGTGCGCTCCTCGGCGCGGAAGTCGGGCAGGCCGAGGCCGGTGTCGGCATCGACGACGGCAGCCAGTTCGACCCCCGTGAAGTGATGCCCCTTCGCCACCATCTGCGTGCCGAGCAAGACGGCGCCGTCCGTGTCGCGAAAGCGCCGAAGCGCAATCGCGAGCTGCTCGGGCTTCGCGACCACGTCGGCGTCGAGCCGGATCAACGCGAGCTCCGGCAGCTCGCGTGCGAGCTCGCGCTCGAGCTTCTGCGTCCCGGCGCCGAGCCGCGCGATGTCGGGCGATTCGCAGGCCGGACAGATCGAGGGCGCCGCTGTCCCGTAGCCGCAATGATGGCAGCGAAGCAACGCATCGCCGTGCAGGACGAGCGCGACGTCGCAGTTGGGGCAGCGGATCGTCGTGCCGCAGGCCCGGCAGTGGAGTGCAGGCGCGACGCCGCGGCGGTTCAGGAGCAGGATCGCCTTGCCGCGCCGCTCGGCCACGCCGCGCAACGCACGCAGAAGCGGCGCCGAGAGTGGGTAGCCGGCCTCGCGCCGCAGGTCGATCACGCGCACCCGCGGCAGATCGGCGCCGATCCGCCCGCCGAGCTCGAGCCGTTCGAGCGCCGCCCAGCTCTCGGGCCGCGGCGTCGCCGAGCCGAACACCGCAACCGCGCCCTCGAGCGCCGCGCGCTTGGCAGCGACGGTCCGTGCGTCGTAACGCGGGTCGGAGTCCTGCTTGTACGACGAATCGTGCTCCTCGTCGACGACCACGAGCCCGAGCCCGCGAATCGGTGCGAAGATCGCCGAGCGAGCCCCCACGACGATGCGCGCTTCGCCGCTCGCGATCCGTGCGCGCTCGTCACGGCGTTCGGCGTCGGTGAGGGCCGAATGGAGGATCGCGACTCGCTCACCGAACCGCGCTCGCACGCGACCAACGGTCTGCGGCGCGAGCGCGATCTCCGGCACGAGCACGATCGTCCCCAGGCCACGCTCGAGCATCGCGGCGCACGCCTGCAGGTACACCTCGGTCTTGCCCGAGCCCGTCGCGCCGTAGAGCAGAAAGTTGCCGCTGCCGTTGACGATCCGGTCGACTGCCGCACGTTGCGGCTCGGACAGCTCGAGCGGCTCCGCCTCGCCGGTCAGCGTCTGACGCTCCGCCGGCGGTGCCTGCTCCTTCCGCCGCTTCGGTACCTCCGGGGCGACGAGCGCCAGCGCGCGCGCCGGGGTCGAGCCGTAGTAGTCGGCGATCCACAACGCGAGCTCGACGAGCGTCGCGGGGACTTGCCCGATCACCGACTCGATGGGCCTCGCGTCGACGCCCGGCGGCGCCGCGTCCTCGAGCCGGATGACGATCCCGCGCGCCCGTGAGCGCCCGAACGGCACGCGCACGATCGCGCCGACTTCGACACCCTCCGGTACCTCGTACGTGAACTCGCGTGCCACTGCGCGCGCGGTGACGAGCGGATACACGGATGCGAAAGGCACCTAAGCCGGCTGATCCGCGCGCGCATGCGAGCGCAGCCGCTTGAACGAGAGTGTCTTCGCCATCAAGCCGATCGATGCGAGCCCGAGCAGCAGATTCGTGACGGTGACGGCGATGTTCGCGCCGACGCTGAACGCAAGTAAGAGCGAGCTGGAGATCGACTCCTTGGCGAAGATCACGACGATCAGCCCCTGCTTCGTGCCGGCGCCGCCCGGGGTGGCCGGGAAGAGCGTCGACATCGAGTCGACGACCTGAACGAGGAGCGCGTTGTGGATGGTGGCGTGCACGCGAAACGCCTCGAGGAAGAAGTAGAGGGCCGCCAGGCGAAGCACCCAGGAGATCGCCTGCGGCAGCACGACGCCGAGGAAGAAGCGGCGGCGGTCGGCGAGGATCGCAAACCCGAGCCGCAAATGCGCCCAGAAGATCCGGGCCCGCCGCCGCGCCCAGAAAAACAGCGCGACCCCCGCGGCGAGACCAACCGCGAGGCCGATCTCGGTGGCACGTTCATGTCGCAGGAAGAACTTCCAATCGACGGTCGGAATCCGCGAATAGGCCTCGTGCGTCGGCAGCACCCCAAGCGTCAGGGCCCACAGCACGAGCGCGCCCCCCACGACGAAGTCGAAGAGCGTCTCGACCGCCAGTGTCGAGGCGAGCGTCGGGTACGTCGCCTCGTCCAGGCGATGCCGAACGAGGTACAGCTTGACCAGGTCGCCACCGCGCGCGGGCGCGATCGAGTTGACGCCGACGCCGGCCATGTACGCGCCGAAGGCGCTGCGGTAGCGAAACCGGCTCTGCGGATACGAAGCGCGCAGGATGTTCTGCCACGCGCGCGCTCGAAAGAGCAGCTTGACCACGTGGCACGCGAGCGCGATACCGAGCGCCGTCCACCTCACCTCGGCGAGATGGTGGAAAAAGACCGCGACCGCGTGGAAGAAGACGCCCAGGGCGCCCAGGCTAGATCAGGCCCCGGCGGCCACGAGCACCCAGTCGGTGGCGAAGCCGAGCAGAAGGCCACCGAGGAGCATCCAGCTGACGAGCCGCGGCATCGAAAAGCGCTTGCAGACCTCGAAGAGCTGGATCACCACGTAGAGGATCGAGCCGCCGGCCACCGCGAAGAACACCACCTCGAGCGCGGGGCTGACCCACACCTGCCCGATCAGCGTGCCGAGGAAGGTGGGGCCGCCGCCGATCAGGCCCATCAGCCCGAGGAAGCGCCAGCTCGGCACCTCCGACTCGCCCGACATGGGACCGACGATGCCGAACCCCTCGGTCGCATTGTGGAGACCGAAGCCGATGATCAGGACCAGCGCCAGCGAAAGCTCGCCCGCGGCGGCCGACTGACCGATCGCGAGCCCTTCGCCGAAGTTGTGCAGCCCGATGCCGGTTGCGATCAGGAGCGCGAGGCGCCTGCCGGGCGTGAGCGCCTCGAACCACGAGCGGTGCTGGAACTCGTCGACGGCGGCGGCGCCCGGGCCGACGAGCGGGGTTGCGCGCTTCGACGTCAGCCAGCCGTCGTAGTAGACGAGGCTCATCATCCCGGCCGCGAAACCGAGGCAGAGGAGCGCTGCGTAGCCGGCGAACGCACTCCAATCGCGGACCTGCAGATGGCTCTCGACCGGCGCGACGCCGTGACTGACGACGTCCCAGAAGAGGAAGACGAGGATGCCGGTGGCGATCGAGCTGAGGGAGGCGCGCAGGGCGACGTTCGTCGTGCGGACGCGGCCCATCGGCAGGCCCACGAAGATCGTGAAGCCGGCGATCGCGCCGAGAATGAGGGTCTGAGCCGTCGACATGGGGCGTTGTAAGGCCCACCTTACAGAAGGTTCCCACACTACGATCCGGCGTATGGCTGCGAGCCACGGCATCGACGAGTACCTGGAGACGATCTATTTCCTCGCCTTTCCGATCGGCGAATACCGCCCCGCGTCCACCGGCACGTCGCAGACGATCGCCGCGCGCGTGGCGGAGATGCTCGGTGTCTCACGGGCCTCGGCAGGCGAGATGCTGAAGCGGCTCGAGGCCGAGGGGCTCGTCGAGCGCGGTGAACGCAAGGAGGCAATCCTGACTCCGTCCGGGACGGAGCGGGCACGGAAGGTCGTGCGCAAGCACCGGGTGATCGAGCGGCTCCTGACGGATTTCATGGGCTACACCGCGGCTGAAGCGCACGTCCACGCCGACGAGCTCGGCGGCACGTTCACAGACGACATGGTCGAGCGGATCGAGGTCAAGCTCGGCCACCCGGACCGCTGCCCGCACGGGTGGCCGATCGACCCGGACGTCGAGCAGGCGGAGAACCGCGAGCTCGAGCCCCTGTCCGCGCTCGAACCGGGCACGCACGCCACAATCGTTCGCCTGGCGGAGCACGACGGCGATCTTCTGCACTGGTACTACGACCAGGGGCTGACCCCGGGCACCGGCGTCGAGCTCCGCGCGGCCGAACCGGCCGCGGGCCAGTTCCGCGTCGGAGTCGCAGGCACCGACAAGGCAATCGGTGAAAAAGCCGCCGCCGGCCTCTTCGTCAAACGCGTTGGTGCCTGACACCAACGGTGCCAGGCACGTTCTCGGGACGGCGGTCGGCGCGGACGGTGCCAGGCACCCTCGGAAGTGCCACACACGTGTGCCAAGAGTGGAAACTCACGCCCCGGCGCCTTGCGAGTCGGACGATTCGCCGGCAAGCTCAACGAACTGGGGCGGGATGCCCCGGTCGGTGCCAGGCACCGACCGAAGTGCGGCAAGAAGCGCCGCGGAAAGCCACAAGTCGAACGCTCCGACCGAGAACCAATCCCGGCTCGCGCCGGCGCTGCCAAACGCCGGCTACGGCGACCCCAGCCCTGTACCGCGACTCGGCCGGGCAAACGGGTCTGACACCGTAAGTGTCAGACGCCGGCTGCGGTCGCGAGCCCGGCGGCAGCGCGGAGTGCGTCGGCCTTGTCGGTGCGCTCCCACGTGAAGTCATGGTCGTCGCGGCCGAAGTGGCCGTACGCGGCGGTCTTCTGGTAGATCGGGCGGCGCAGGTCGAGGTCGCGCAAGATCGCAGCGGGACGCAGGTCGAAGTACTCCTTGACCAGCGCCTCGATCCGCGCCACCGGCAGCTTCTCGGTGCCGAAGGTCTCGACGAGCACCGAAAACGGATGAGCGACGCCGATCGCGTAGGCGACCTGGATCTGACAGCGATCCGCGAGGCCTGCAGCGACGACGTTCTTCGCGACATATCGCGCCGCGTACGCCGCCGACCGATCGACCTTCGTCGGGTCCTTGCCGGAGAAGGCGCCACCGCCGTGCGGGGCCGCGCCACCGTACGTATCGACGATGATCTTGCGCCCCGTCAGGCCGGTGTCTCCCATCGGACCGCCGATCACGAACTTGCCGGTCGGGTTCACGTAGACGAAGTCGGGCTCCTCGAGCCGGCGCTCGTCGTAGAGGTCGTGCGGAAGGATCGGCCGCAACACGTGCTCGATCAGATCGGGCTTGATCATCGTCTCCGGGTCGAGCCCTTCGCGGTGCTGCGTCGAGACGAGGACCCGCTCGATCTCGACCGGTGTCTGCCGCCCATCGGCGTCGACCTCGTAGCGGACCGAGACCTGCGCCTTGCCGTCGGGCCGCAGATACGGCAGGACGTCCGCTTTGCGCACCTCCGACAACCGCTTCGCGATGCGGTGCGCCAGCATGATCGGCAGCGGCATCAGCTCGCGCGTCTCGTTGGACGCGTAGCCAAACATCATCCCCTGGTCGCCCGCGCCGACCCGGTCGAGCGGGTCGTCGTCGCTGGGGTCGTGCTGCAACTCGTACGCGGTGTCGACACCCTGTGCAATGTCGGGCGACTGTTCGTCGAGCGTCACGATCACGCCGCACGTGTCGGCGTCGAAGCCGTACTTGGCACGCGTGTAGCCGATCCCCTTCACCGTCTCGCGCACGATGCGCGGAATGTCGATGTAGGTCTCGGTCGTCATCTCGCCCGCAACCACCACGAGGCCCGTGGTGATCAGCGTCTCGCAGGCGACGCGGCTCGCCGGATCGTTTGTGAGAGCTGCGTCGAGGACCGCGTCCGAGATCTGGTCGGCGATCTTGTCGGGATGCCCTTCGGTCACCGACTCGGATGTGAAGAGGAAGGTCCGCTCCGCCATTGGCATGGAGGTTAGCTGACCCGCCCGAGGTCACTCCTCGGTTGGGCGCCTGCCCATCAGCGAGCCCGCAAGCTCGTGCAACGGCATCCCCTCGAGCACCGCGCAGACCCCTTCGGTGATCGGCAGCTCGACACCGATCCGCCGCGAGAGGTCGCGCAGCACCGGCGCCGTCGTCAGGCCCTCGACCGCCTGTCCGATCTGGGCTTTCGCCTCGGCCGGGCTCGCGCCGCGTGCGATCAGCTCGCCGGCGCGGCGGTTGCGACCGTGCGGGTGGAAGCAGGTAACCATCAGGTCGCCCATGCCGGCGAGGCCCGAGAACGTCTCCGGCTCCGCGCCGCACGCCTCGCCGAGCCGGGCCATCTCGACCAGCCCGCGCGTGATCAGCGCGGCCTTGGCGTTGTCGCCGAGCCCAAGCCCGTCGACACCACCGGCGGCGAGTGCGATCACGTTCTTCGCGGCAGCGCAGAGCTCGACGCCGACCACGTCGCTGCCCACGTAGACACGAAACGCGAGCGAGTTGATCGCGTCCTGGAGGCGCAGAGCGAGCTGCTCGTCGTCGGAGGCGACGACGGCAGCGCCCGGAAGCCCCGTCGCGACCTCTTCGGCCATGTTGGGGCCGGAGAGCACCGCGACCGGCCGGCCCTGCACGAGCGTCGAGAGGCGGTGGCCCGTCGCCGGGTCGAGACCCTTCGTCAGGCTGAGAACCGGCGCCGCGCCGCGCACGTGACCGAGCACGTCACCGAAGGCATGGCTCGGCACGGCGAGCACCACGAGGTCGGCCTCGTCGTAGGGCGCGTCGTCGAGCGTCGCGCGGCCGGCGACGAACACGTCGTGCCCGCGACCGCGCAGCAAGTGGGTGAACGCCGCGCCCCACGCGCCGCCACCCACGACGACGATCCTCATGGCCGTTCCCGGAAGTCGACCACCACCGGCACACCCTCGAGGTTGAAGCGCTCACGCAGCTGGTTCTCGACCCAGTAGGCGTAGTCGCGCGTCACGAGGGCCGGATCGTTGACCGTGAAACGGAAGCGCGGCGGCCGCGAGGTGACCTGCGCGCCGTAGAGGAGGTTGAGCCGGCGAACGCCCTTGGACGGTGCCTGGCGCATTTCCTTCAGCTCTGCGATGAACTTGTTCAGCTCGGCGGTCGGAACGCGCGAGACGTAGCGGTCGTACAGCTCGGCGACCTTGCCGAGCAGACGCGACACACCGCGGCCCGTGAGCGATGACACGGTGATGAAGTCGGGACGCTGCCGCAGTCGCCGGGCCAGCTCGGGCCGGACGTCCTCGATCGTGATCTCCGAGATGTCCCACTTCGAGAGCACGATCAGCGTCGCGCAGTGCGCCTTGCGCGCCACCTCGACGGCTGTGATGTCGCCCTCGACGATGCCCTCGCCTGCATC
>Ga0307372_10001590_pt1 | contig 39265 bp, 30 predicted proteins | sample OX1MG_FD_202533 | JGI IMG/M metagenome (GOLD analysis project Ga0307372, IMG submission 202533) | Soil microbial communities from Risofladan, Vaasa, Finland - OX-1 | ecosystem: Environmental > Terrestrial > Soil > Coastal area > Acid sulfate soil | place: Finland: Risofladan, Vaasa | collected...
GCAGCACCTGATTGCCGTGATCAAGCAATGGCCGGCGATCAGCAAGGCCCTTGCCGCTACGCCGCGAAAACGCAAGCGGTTTGAATGGCGTTCTTAGGTTAACGCTTATTCGGCGCAAGCCGTGGGTGAATGAGCGCTCCCCTCACCCCAACCCTCTCCCTGTGGGAGAGGGGGGACCGCGAAGCGGTGGGTGAGGGTCATTCGTTCCCAGGGCTCACGCCCTGGGCTAAATTCTTCCGCCCCTGCCGGGGCTTCTGCGCTCGGCATTCGAGCTGAGGTTTTGTGAACGAAATTCAGGTACACGACACTAGGATGACGAGGAGCTTGATTTTCCGGGGGGCGTGGCCTTGCCTTTGCCGCCGGAGGATGCCGGCGCTTCGTGCGTTCCGAAGCGAATCTCCATGGCGGTATCCTTGGGGAATACCACTTCACTCCCGCGCGCCATCAGGTGTGAATATACGGACCATGCGGCCCCGTAAAACGCAAACCCCGCCGTGAGGGCCTGCGAGCGCGCGGCCATCGCTACAAGGCTGCCTACAAGTCCGAAGCCCACGCCGCCCCGCACGGCTCCGCCGGCAACATCGCTCCCTCCGGAGCTTTCCTGGATCGCCCGGCGTCCGGAATCGCCGTCGATTGAAGAACTGGCCAGAAGAACGTCGATGGCCGGCATCACGTACTTTGTCTTGGAAGAGGTTGCGTGTGCGCCGCCTTCCGAGTCGATTCTCAAGTGGGACGCTCTCGGCACGTTAGCGGCTTGAAGTCCGGCTTCCACTTGGCGAGTCACTCCGTGCGGCAAGGTGACACGACGGAACGTAAAACGCAGCCGCCCGTTCCGGTTGAGATGGCGGGCAGGCACTGCCTCGGTTACAAAACCTTCGAGCTGCGTGCCCTCGGGCAGAATCAACTGGTGGTGGCTGGAAAATACGGGTTGGGAAACGACGGCTTCAACCTGAGTACCCTTGTGGTCGGTGGCCGAACTTAAGCGCGTGGCGAGCCAAACATGCACAACGCTTCCAGGCGGGATTTCGGAGCCCATCTTCTCCAATTCTTTGCCTGGGCAGTCTTCCGTGCCCAACTCCAGCGGAGTCTCAAGTTGCGCGATAAATTGGGTGCCCTTCCGCAGCGACTGCCGGTGATACGGGAGCTGGGCCGAAAGTTGAGCCGAAATCGCCGTCTCCAGGCGCTTTAATTTGCCTGGAGCTTCGATTGCGTCAATGGCTCGTTTTTTCTGCTGTTTGATTTGTTGCCGGACCTCGGCCACCTTTCCGTGCACCACTCCCGGCTTCTTTTTTTTTGCTCCGCCGGCTACCAAGTGCACCACGTTTCCCTCGCCTTGGGAAACCAGCGTTTCAATCGGCAGGCGCTTGCCGTTCGCGAGCGTTAAGCTGGTGAACTCGATGTGCACCGTATGGAAGGGAGTAAAGTTTCCATTGGCCAAAGCAGCCAGCCGCTTCTCTTTGGAGACGGGGTCGATCTTGGCGATGCGCCCCTGCACTTTGCTCCCGGCGGGAATCACCTTGCGGTCGAAGACGTAAACGGGTTCAAGCACGCGCCCTTCAACCGGTTCGCCAACGTGCTTGATGCGGACGGACTTCAGCAAAACCACACGAATGGGCACTCCCGCGCGAACCGTCAGCGGAATGACTTTCGAGTTGTCGGGATTGTTTTGTCGGGGAGACTGGGCCCGACCGAGCACGGAGACTAGAAGCATCACCCCGAAACAGGAGATTGTCTTCCCCGTATGCATTGCTCGCCTCCTCGCAGCCGGCCCCTCACCGGCGCTTACACCGGGTTAGGGACGGTTGCCACCCGACCGGCGGACCGATTTCCAAGTTTTGACAGTACCCCAGGCGAATTTGTTGTGTTGGAGAGAAGCCGCAGACCGCGCCGCGCCTCCGGGCCTCCCGGAACATAAGCGGCGCTTGTGACCCTGGCGGCAGGACGATGCCGCTATGTGGTTAGCCTCCGCGGCTATCTAATTCGTGTCGGCGACCGCGTTGGCGCTTGGAGGCATTTCGCGCGCCCCGACGTTGCGGTCAATCGTAAAGGTCAGATGCGTGCCCTGGATAAGAATGAGGGGCTTTTCGTGTTTGAAGACGTTGTAGATCAAAGCCGCGCCCGCGCCGATTGCCGCGCCGTAGCCCACATCCGCCCCGAAGCTGGGTCCGCCGCAGTTGCCATAATACTGGCAGTCGATTTCGTGGCCCATGCCCACCGTTGCGCCCGCCCCTGCTCCCATGGCGCCCGCGATGGCCGCTCCCTTAAGGGCGCTCTTGGCGCTTTTACCACACCCCTTGAGGGTGCCCTCATCGTCGTTTGCGGTTTTGGCGCAGGGACTGCCCTGCGCGTCCTCAAGCGACCCATTCAACAGGAACTCGGCGCCGTCTTCAGTCGTAATGTCGTCCAGCACGATGCGCATCTCGCCGACGCCCTTAATGCGTTTTGACTTCTTCACCATCACCACGTGGCCGTCCACCAGGCTTCCGCGGGGGACGATGACCTGGCCGTTGGTGGTGACCGGCTCCTCAACAAAGCCGCTGAATTTGTCGCCGGACTTGTTGGTCTTGGAAGTCAGCGTGGTCTGCAGCCGCACGTGGAGCGAACTGCCCGCTTGCAGCATCAATCCCTTATAAGCCTTGGCGGCTGCCGTGCTACTGGCTGCGCTCTCCAGGGCCGGAACGTTGCTCGCGACGGTTGCGCCCTTGGTTGCAGTGCTTGGGGCGTTGCCGTTACTCGTCTGTGCCGCCACGACCAGGGCGGGGAAGACTACTGCCACGAGAAGCGCCGCTCCCCGGGACTTCAATGTTGCTTTCATATGCTTTCTCCGCCCGCTCACCGAGCAGGTCGCGCCTCGGCCGCCGTAAGCTCCCATCAAATGCCTGCCTTTGAGCATAATATGCGCTTGAAAGTTGCAGTTTGCAAGCTCCATCCCCTGTAGTTTGGATTCTTGTGAGGGCTGCCGGGTTGCACCTTCTTTCTGTAGCGGCGATCGGCGATAAGCGCTGCTTGCCTGATCGCCGGTCCCGGGGATTGGGTAGCCGCGGCACTGAAGTGTGTGCCGCGGGTTCTTGTAACGACCCCGCGACGGGAACGGCACCGTCGCGGCTACCCGCGGGGCTGTTCTGAAGTATGAGCCAGCCGTAACTTCGCCTGTCTCGAACCCGCGCCGCCCTGCCCGCCGAGGAGTTTGCGATTCCTCGCCCGCGCTCTAGGCAGGATCGCGCGGAAGGCTTTAGGATAGGGTATGCCGACAAAGACCGAGATGACGCTTGACCGCGTACTTTCCCGTTACGGGATTGCCTCGCGCACCGCCTCGCGGGAGGCGATCCGTGCCGGACGCCTCAGAGTGAACGGCAGGGTCGAGCGGGACCCGGAGTGCTGGGTTCGCCCTGACCTTGATGTGGTGGAGCTGGACGGCAAGCGGCTCCGCCCGGTTCCTAGGACTTACCTGTTGCTCTACAAACCCAAAGGGGTGATCACCAGCCATGGCGATCCGGGGGGCCGCAAGACCATCTACGATCTGCTCGGCCCGAGCGGCCGGTGGGTGGCCCCCGTGGGACGCCTGGACAAAGATACCTCCGGCCTCTTGCTGCTCACCAATGACACGGAATTTGGGCACGCGGTGATGAGCCCGGAATCCGAAATCCCCAAGACCTATTGGGCGAAGATCAACGCTCTGCTCGATGACGATGTGATTGCGCAGCTTGCCCGCGGCATCGAAATGAAGCGCGGCGATTGGGCGCGGCCCCACAGCGTGCGCCGCCTGGAAGACCGCGGGAAATACACCTGGCTTGAAATCGTGCTCACGGAAGGCAAAAACCGCGAAGTACGGCGCATGGTCGAGGCCGTCGGCTTCAAAGTCCTCAAACTTGTCCGAACCCGCATCGGCCCCCTAATGCTCAAGGAGCTCGAAGTCGGGAAGTGGCGCGAGCTAACCCGCCGCGAGATCGCCGCGCTGCGCGGCCGCTAACCGCAACATCCCAACCGCCGGTTTTTCTGTAGCGCCGCTCGGCGGCAAGCGCTGCTTGCCTGAGCGGCGGCTTTTGTTGTAGCGGCGGGGTCCTCACCGCCCGCGGCGCGGGGTGTCGGAGGCTGATTCAGGCCGGGCGAAAGTGGAGGTCGGGGAAAGGCATCCCATGCTCATCGGTGATGCGCAGCGAGAACAGCCAGATTCCGCGGGCGTTTGAGCACGTGACGGCGAGCTTGCTCCAGCCGCGCTTCAAGCTGATTGGAACGCGCCTTGCGAAGCGGTACTTGTCTCGATATAGCGTGTATCCACCCCACTCCGGCGACTCGAAAACCACCTGGTCTCCCAGCCGGATTGTGACGGCATCGTCCCATCCCACGTGCAGAACGGCCGCGCGGTCTGTGGGATTCTCAACGAACGTGACAAAGTGGGCGGCGCCGTTGTCCGTGCTGCGCCAGTCGAAGATGTAGCGGCAGTCCGTCACTCCTCGCGGGTCAAAATTGCAATATGAAAACCACCGGACCGCCTGGTCGCGCCCCTGGTAAGGCGCGTACGTCTGAATGGGCCGGTTAAGCGCCTCCTTGGCGGCAAACTGCGGGAGCGTCTGAGCATTCCCCAGAATGCCCAAGACCCACCACTGGCCAGGCGTTCCAAAAGCCTCGCAGAGTTGGGCCGCGGAAAGCCCTCCTTGGTCGAACCGGCGGATGGCTTCAATGATCGGGGCGAGGCGGGAGCCGGGCAGCAGCGTGGGTTTATCCATCAGAATCTGCTGCCAGTCCTTCAGGTTGATGTCGGTGCGCTTCAGGTTCTGCTTTCCGAGCCCGTATTGCTTTTCGAGTTCGGGCGAATATAGGTACCAGACAGGGCTGGCCGTGAACGACCAGATGTAGCGTTTGGAGACGGTTCGCAGGATGGCCATTTGCTGGCGGAGTTCGCGAATTTCATCTTTCCACGGCTGGACAGGATATTCGAGGCTGCCCGTCTCCACCGAGTGGAGCGGCCACACCCCCGGCGCCGTCGAGCACCGCCGTTTCCAATACCCTGCCGTCGGCTCGCCCGCAAGCAGCGGAATTACTCCGTCGTTGAAGCTCGTGGTGGCCAGCGTGGTGACGGGATCAGCCAGGCAGTAAGTATATTCCGTCGCCAGATGGAACCCTCCCGGCGCATCCCGCGCGGCCATGCGGTCGAGTATGCCGAGCATATACGCTCGGACAATAGGGCAGGAACGGATATCCCCCGGCAGGACAAGAACCGCTGCTTCGGGGAAGGCCTCGAGCAACCGAGCGATCGAGCGTTGGCCTTGCCGGAAGGCCGCCGCCTCAAGATCGCCTGCCGTGTAGTCGTCATAGTTATAGATCGGGTTGGTGAGGATATACCTTGGGTAGGGATATTCAACGTCAATCGCCACTCCGCGGAATCCCAGTTCCCCGGCCACCCGGCCGAGCGCTGCGAACTGAGCCTCCATCGTCTCGGTAAAGGATTTGGTGAGCAGCGTTTGCGGCGAGGGCCACCTTCCATCTTGTTCGAAGGCGACGCCCAAAAAGTTTTCTGTAACTCGAGCGGTGCGAAGCGCCGCCAGGTTCTTGCGGGCAGCCTCAACCCACTCGGGCTGCTCCGGCGGCACTCCCTGGACGCCCACGAACCGCTCGGTGAACCGTTCCCAACTGCCCACGGTAAAGAAAAAACCGTCGTAGATCTTCTTGACCTCGGCGGCGTGGTCGTTCAGGTATCCATTCGGCTGCACAGAGTAGCAAATCGTCTTGGGGCCGTGGCTCACGGATGGCTCTCCACGGGAGAGCGGAGAGAATGCCGGCTCGGCCGCCTGCGCGAAGGATGCATAACCGGCCAGCGCCGCCGACTTTTCGAGAAACTCCCTGCGATTCGTCTTCATTTTTCTCATCAGGCCACTTACCCTTCCTGACAGGCCCCCCGCGCAAAATCGCAACCCGGATTTCTTTACGCCGCTCCGCCAGCGCCCAAAACGCCGCCGGATCGCCTTCGTTCCGGCGCAGGACTAAAATATCTATATTGCTTCCGTCCATAAGAGTCAAACGAAAACACCAGCGGGCAGTCAGGTAGCGCAGACTCTCGCCTTCCAGAGAGTCTGCGGGTTTTCAGCGGGTAGCGCGGATCTTTAGATCCGCGGTCTTTGACGTGGCAGCCAAGCTCGATGCTTTTCTCCGCGTAGGCATTGGGCTCGTGCAGCGCCCCGCGATAAACCAAAGGCGCTGACAGTGGACCGCTTGCAATTCCGTGCGGCTTTCGAGCGTGCGTAATATAACAACCGCGAATCTAAAGATCCGCGCTACCCGCTACATCGCTTCCTGAGGGCGCGGCCGCGCGCATAAAGTTCTTGACAATGTAGGCCTAGTATGATAGCCTTTTGTCAGCGTCCTGAAGGCGGCGTGCGGCGGCCGGGAGGCGAAAGGTGAGACGATGATGGAACCAGCCTTAAAATGGACTGAAATCATGCCTATCCTTTTCAAAACACAGGACAACAAGCAATTCAGAGCCTTCGAAGCTTCCAAAAAAATAAAAAACAATCCTTTTTTTCAAAAACGAAGCTAGGAAGTTATTGAAAACAAAAGACAGCTGTGGAAAAAACAGCCAAAACGAACCTGAAACGAAGCTGGCCATGTTGTTGAAAAAACATGATGGGCAATAAAAACAAACCTAAAACAAACCGAGAATCGCCTGCCCGCTGCTCGCCACTCCAGACCCCGAAATTGCCTAGCCTATCCCTTGCTGTAAAACAGCCTGGAGCCTGGCACGCCTGAGCGGTGCAAAAGCAGATTCCTCGCTGCTCTCGGAATGACGGCGGGTGGATCGGAATGGCGGCGGCTTACTTTTCAAAAAGCGAGGCCACAAAATCTTGCGGGCTGAAGGGAATCAGGTCTTCAACTTTTTCGCCGATGCCGACAAACTGGATGGGCAGGGCAAGCTCGCGGGCAATGGCAACGATCACGCCGCCTTTCGCCGTGCCGTCGAGTTTGGTAAGGATGATGCCGGTGGCTCCGGAGTGCTCGGTGAACTGGCGTGCCTGGGCCAGGCCGTTCTGGCCGGTGGTGGCGTCGATCACCAGCAAGACCTGGTGGGGAGCGTCCGCAACCTCGCGCGAGGCGATGCGGCACATCTTAGTGAGTTCCGACATCAGATTGTACTTGGTGTGCAGCCGCCCGGCGGTATCCACAATGACCGGGTCAAACTGGCGAGATTGGGCGGCGCGCAGAGCGTCAAAAACCACCGCGGAAGGGTCAGCGCCGGAGTTCTGCTTGATGACTTCAATTTGCAGGCGCGACGCCCATACGTCAAGCTGTTCGATGGCTGCGGCGCGGAAGGTATCCGCGGCGGCCAGCAAGGGGCGGCGGCCTTGGCCGAGGTAATACCGCGCCAGCTTGGCGATGCTCGTCGTTTTGCCCACCCCGTTGACGCCCACCACAAAGATCACTTCCGGCTGGCCCGAGGGCGGCTGCTTCGGCGCGGGGCGGCTTTGGGCTCCGTCCTGGAGGTTCTCAAGGATTTTAAGGATTTCCTGCTCGACCACGCCGCGGATTTGCCGGGGCTCTTGGAGCTTGCCGCGGCTCGACTGCTCGCGCAGTCCGGCCAGGATTTCTGTCGAGGTCTTGACGCCCAGGTCGGCCATAATCAGCGTGGCCTCCAGGTCGTCGAGCAGGGCCGGATCGATCTTCTGCTTGCTTTCCGTGATCTGATCGAGGCGTTCGACAAACTGCGTCTTGGTGGATGCGACAGCCTGCTTCAGCCGCTTGAAGAGACCGGATTTCTCTTCCTGCGGCCCAAAGAGTGTTTGAACCATAGGCTTTTATTGTAACGCAAGTGGGCGAGGGTCAGGAGTTCGTCTGAGATACGGGAACCAAATTGTGCCGCCGGACTTCAAATTTTTGAAGGTCGCCCTTGCTGTACGCCGCGCACAGGGCGTCCACCACGATGGGATCGTATCGGGTGCCGGCGTGCTTTTTGAGAATCTCCATGGCCGCGGGAAAGTCGCGGCCCGCCTGGTAGGGACGATCCGTGGTGATCGCGTCAAAAGTGTCTGCGACGGTAATGATCCGGACGCTCAGAGGAAGCTCGTCTCCCTTGAGACCGTCGGGGTAGCCCGAGCCGTTCAGCGTTTCGTGGTGCCAGCGGATGCCCGGCAGCGTATCCGCGAGCTGGGCCACCTGGCGAACGATTTCAAACCCCATGATGGGATGGCGCTTCATCAGATCATATTCTTCGTTGGTCAGCACGCCCGGCTTTTTCAGAACGCGGTCGTCAACGCCGATTTTGCCGACGTCGTGCAGGATGGCGGAAACGCGAATCCGCTCGACTTCTTCTTCATCGAGGCCCAGTTCTTTGGCCAGAATCACCGAGTAATGCGACACGCGGCCGGAATGCCCTTTCGTATAGGGGTCCTTGGCGTCCACGGCGGCGGCGATCATCTCGATCGAGTCAATGAACAGTTGCCGGTTTTGTTCCGAAGCCGTTTCGAGGTCGCTGATGTATTGCTGGATGTCCTCGGCCATGCGGTTGAATCCTTCCGCCAGTTCGCCCATTTCCGTGCGGCTGCGCACATCCGCGCGAACGCTGAAGTCCCTTTGAGCGATGGCGCGGGCGGTTCGGGTCAAGTGGTCAATGGGGCGGGTGATCGACTTGGCGGCAAAGACCGCCACAATCAAGCTGATGAGAATGACCAGCAGGCCCAGCCGAATGGTGGCATCCCTCATTTCGTTCACGGTCATAAAGGCGTCGCTCTTTTTCTTCTGCAGGATCACGCCCCAGCGCCCATTGAGGGTGGGCGAATAAGTTCCGAGCATGGGGACGATCTTGCCATCTTGAATCAGATCGAATTCCGAAGTTTCCGTAAGGTGAGCACGGCCGCGCCAGGCCAGGAATTTCTGCACGATCGGCACATTGACCATCTCAATGCCGGCGACGTTCTTTTCAGGATTATTGGAAGCGACGACGCGGCCGGAATTATCCACGACGTAGGCTTCGAGTCCCAGGCGGCTGGATTCGCTGAGTTCCTGTGTGAGCGGCCTCAGCGTCACGGCGGCTGCCACCATGCCCAGGAAAGTGTTCTGGGCCTCGATGGGCCTGGCGATCACCATCACCAACTCGCTGCCTCCGGTTCTCATGACGGTCAGAGGGTTGCTTTCATATTGATGGCCCTGGCGCGCGGCGAGGAAAGCCGCCTCCAGCGTTTTTCGGACGAAAGTATCGGCGCCCACGTTCAATCCGCTGGTCTCGGTCGCTTGAGCGCCGCGGCCGCGCGCTTCCCGGTTGAGGACGGTGACGTAGATGACGCCGGGACGATCCGCGATGTAGTCTTCCATCGCTTGCTGCAATCGCGGGTTGGTCTCGTACTGAGAATTCTTGATCTGGACCGCGAGCGGGGTCAGCGCGTCGAAGAGTTCTTTCACTTGCTGTTGAACGTTTTCCATGTAGAGCGAGACTTGCTGAGCGAGGGATTTCGACAGCGTGGTTTGCAGCACTTTTTCCTGTGTTTCAAGCCGCTCCTTGTTCATCGCCACCATTTGGGTTCCGAAGAACCAGAGCGGAAGAACGCTGAGGGTCATCAGAATAAACAGCAGAACATATTGGATCTTCAGCCGCCGGGGACGGGGAGGCTTCATCACGCGTTTCTCCGCATATCATAGGTAAACGTCGGGTTGAAATCGGCAAAACTTGAGAGCGGGAGGTCTGGGCAGAGTTGAGGAGGGAGACGGCGCGTCCCGTTTCTTCTCCGCGCTCTCCGTGCTGAGGGCCGCCCATCGTTCGGCGCCTCAGCCCTCAGCGGCCTCTGTGTTCAACGTTGCCGTTTTCATGAAGAATACGAAGGAAGCCGACGGCATGATACACTGAACACAGTTGGGGTTTTCAAATCAAAAGAATCGGGTGGGAGGAACAGCCATGATGGGGATGTATCCTGAAGCGATGGTTCAGCCGATGCGCGAGGATCTTACGCGGATTGGATTTCTGGAAATGCGGACGCCTGCCGAGGTGGATTCCGTGCTGGGCAAGGCCCAGGGAACCGCTCTGGTAGTTGTCAACTCGATTTGCGGCTGCGCCGCCGGGAAGGCGCGGCCAGGGGTTGCGCTTGCCCTGCGTCATCCCGTTCGCCCGCAAGTCCTCACGACGGTGTTTGCGGGCCAGGACATGGAAGCGACGGAGCGTGCCCGCAGCTATTTTGCTGAATATGCGCCTTCTTCTCCTTCCATCGCACTGCTGCGGGACGGCAAGGCCGTCTACATGCTGGAACGCCACCAGATCGAAGGCCGAATGCCGGAAGAAATCGCCGGCCAACTCACCGCTGCCTTCGACCGCTTCTGCCCCGCGGCCAGCTCCAAATTCTAAGTTCTTTCCTTAGTGATTGAGTCGATTATGGATCGAGAGTTAATAACTCATCACTAAAAATTTTCCTTGACTTTTTGCCCCGTTGATAAGAGAATCCTTGCATTCAAGTTAGCTCAGGGATTCGTTTTTCAGAAGGTGCTGGGCGAGGTAAAGGCGTGCAGCCGGAAGCTGGGGGTTGCAGGGCAAGACGTTCTTCTGTCTTGGCAATCCAGCCACGATTTTTCATCTTAAAACCAATAACTATTCGTCGCGGCGGCTTAAAGCGTCGCGGGAGGGCTGAGGGCAATAGGTGGTCGCACGCCGTACCAAAGTATGTCGAGGGGAAGCGCAGTGTGGCCGGATCCCCAATATGGCCCGCGGCACAGTTGTCACGGCGAGGGGCTGATGGTAGTCTGTAGGGCGAAGATTGATAAAAAAGACCGCAAAGCTGTTTTTCAGGATTCATAACACGGGAGGGGCCAAGAGTTTTCCGGCCCGAATAAGTTGAAGCAAGTCAAATTAAAATCCATGCAGCACGGAGGAAAATAGAATGAACGTTAGGAACTTTGTTCTCGCACTTGCATTAACCTTCTGTCTTGGCTCTGGCATGGCCATGGCGCAGAGCAGTGGTAATTTCAGCGCTGGCGCGATCAACACCGCCTGCGTGCTTAACGACAGCACCGGCGCTCTCACCCCAGCTTGTGGTGTAACCGCCACAAACGGCACCGTGTGCTCAGATCTATCGGTGCCCATCAAAACTTCTAACGCCAACGGGCTAACACTGTTGGTTACCCCCTCGATGGTAACTGGGCTTTTCACGGACACGAAGATCGACACAACCGTTTCATCATCCAGTGCCGATGTCGGCGTTCAGGTCTGCCTGACTGTTGACAACAGCACTAATGGGGTACTCCCAGCGGGCGGATGCGTTGTTTACGATCAGCGCTTCCAGCAGCTTAGCAGCGGGCTCTTTAGTCAGATAAGCGAGTGCGCGGCCACAAACACGACAACTGCCTGCACGACGGACTCCGACTGCGCAAGCCTTAACACTTCAACTGAATCCTATTCGTGCGTTGGCGGGTACTGCCAGGGAACTAATACCGCCTGCAACATCGACCTGATCCTCAGCACCCTTTCCGCGCACAGTTTCAATTTCATTGTTTCGGTGCCGGGCGGGAACCACACGATCAATGCAACTTGGTCGCTGATTGGCGTCAAGACAACCGGCAGTGCCAACGTGGCCGCCTGCACAGGTCCTGGCACCCTCACTGTAATGCAGGGTAAGGTCTTCAACAACAGCGGGTCAGTCACTGTTCAATAAGGATGGGTTTCTCTCTAACAACTGAGCGGTTATCAGGGTCAGCCCCCGGCACAACATGCCGAGGGCTGACTGTTTATACAGGTAGTATGCTCCATCGCTGAGCATTTGGGTTGCTGAAATCCACAAAGGGTGGTGAACTTAAGGACATGAAAATGGGATCGTCAAAGATTGTCTTCTGTTTAACTCTGATCTTGGTATGTTCAGTCTGGGGATTTTCTCGCAACCGCGTAGCCAAGCGCGTCGCGGCCGCGAAGGATTCCGCAGGCACAGGCGCAGCTTGTCCTTTGCCCCAGAAAGGCGCTAACGGCAAAGCGGATGAGCCCCTTGCCATCGTGGCAGGAGAACCTATCTACGAGAAGGATCTTACGGGCAGGACTGCCGCACAAATGCTTCAGATCCACCAGCAGGAATACCAAGTCGAGAGCCAAGCCCTGGATGAGATGGTTCGCAAGAAGGTTGTCGAGGTCGAAGCCAAAAAGCGAGGCATTTCAGTTGAGAAGTTATATGAGGAAGAGGTTGACTCCAAGGTCTCCGAGCCGTCGGATGCGGAAGTCGAGGGGTACTATCTCGCGGTCAGGAGTCAGCTTAACCAACCCTTTGAGGCAGTAAAGGACCGGCTTCGAACCGCGGTGAGAATGCTAAAGATCCAGGAAGCCCGGCAGGAATACGCGGATTCCCTGCGCGCCAAGACTGAAGTCTCGGTTCTGCTTAAGCCGCCCACAGTCCACGTGAATGAAGATCCCGCTCGGGTGAGAGGCAACCCCAACGCTCCCATCACCATAGTTGAATTCGCGGACTTCCAATGTCCTTTCTGCGGGCGGGTGCAGGCTACTCTAAAGGACCTGCTAACCAAATATAACGGTGAAGTGAAACTCTCTTACCGGGATTTTCCTCTAAGCTCCATACATCCGAACGCGCAGATTGCGGCGGAGGCCTCGCGCTGCGCCGAGGCGCAAGGGAAGTATTGGCAGATGCACGACGCGATGTACGCAAACCAGTCAAAGCTTCAGGAGCCTGATCTGATCAAAACTGCGGGCAGCCTGGGCATGGATGAGAAGTCGTTTGCCTCCTGCTTGAAATCCGACAAGTACAAAACGGCTATACAGCAGGACGTGCAGGCGGGAACCAGAGCCGGTGTGTCGGGGACACCCGCGTTCTTTATCAACGGGCGGTTTCTGACCGGCGCGCTGCCGCAAGCGGAGTTCGAAAAAATTATCAATGAAGAGCTGGCTGCCCTCAAGATCTCGCGCCCCACGGCAGCGTCTCGCTGAGCCCCGTGCGTGTGGTTGCGCACGGCGGGCTCCAGCACTACCCTCGTCGCGATACCAGCCAGGGACTGCGGCAGCGGGCGATACCCCAATTGTTCGCGAGAAGGGCGGGCAAGTTGTTGAGATCCCGAATAGCAGGTGCGTCGCGGAGTTTACCCTGAGCCCCTTCGCTTCGCTCAGGGCCGTTCGCGAGCGGAGGGCGAACGGGCTCAGCATGACACTTGGGCTTTTTCTGCCGCCTGCTACGGGAAGCGTGCGACTTTTCGATACTCGGCTCGTTGCGGGGACAGCTTGCTCTCCCACAGGAAGAATTCCGAGACTTCAAAGTCACCCAGAATGACATCGTCTTGCCCGGCAAGAAGTGCCTGAAGCTTTGGCTGTGGGCGGGGAACTTTGAATCGTGCCAGCGTCAGGTGAGGGCTGAAAGCGCGATCTTCCGGCGCAAATCCCAGAGGCGTCAGGGCGCTCTCAACACGTGCCGCAAGCTGGGCAAGCTCAGGAGGCGCATCAAGGCCCGCCCAGAAGACCCGCGGCCTCCGGGCATCCGGGAAAAACCCAAAACCCTTTGCCCGAACCGTGACGGGTTCAAACGGTTTTATTTCTTTCAAAGCTTTTCTTACCTGCTCCACTTGCTCGTCCGAGATTTCACCCAGGAACTTCAAGGTCAGGTGAATCCCATCCGGCCGCGTCCAGCGCGCATCCCTAGCGGCGGCGCGGAACCGCGATTGCTCGCGGGCGAGCTGGTTGCGAAGCTCTTCGGGCAGCTCGGCAGCGATAAAGGCTCGCATAGAGTTCTCTTCGCCTTACTGATGCTTGCGAAATAGTGACAACCGCCGCTCGATCGCGGGTCTCGGACCCGCGTCTTTGGCCGCTCAGGCAAGCAGTGCTTGCCGCCGAGCGGCGCTACAAAAAAGCTGGCACTATATTTTGCAACTCTCAATAATGGCGCAGGCGGCGCCGAAGCATTTCAAGCGCGAACTGGGAAGAAAGCAAGCGAACGCGCTCGCGGTCGCCGGGGAAGCGGAATTCGCGGACTTCCGTGCCGCGTTCGTCGGCGAGCCCGATAAAGACCAGCCCAACCGGTTTTTGAGGCGTGCCGCCACTGGGCCCGGCAATGCCGGTGATGCCGATACCGATCGATGCGCCCGTGCGGCGCCGGATTCCTTCGGCGAGCGCCTGCGCGACGGGCCTGGAGACAGCGCCGTGCTCTTCGAGCAGGGAAGGCGGCACACCCGCAAACTTGGTCTTCAATTCATTGCTGTAACAGACCGCGCCGCCCAGGAAAAAGTCGGAACTCCCGGGAACTCGCGTCAGGCGCTCGCTGAGCAGGCCGCCGGAACAACTCTCTGCGGTGGCCAGGGTCTTCTGCTTCATCACCAGATACATGCCTACAACTTCTTCGATGGTTTCTCCGCGCGTGGAAAAGACATGTTCACCGAGCGCCAGTTCGATTTTTTCACTAAGTTCGGTGAGGAGGCCTTCCGCCTCCGCCGCGCTCGGGGCGTGGGCGCGAAGATGAACCTCGATAGCGCCGGAAGTGGAAAGGATGGTTGTCACCGGGTTCTGGTAGGGTTTGTAAAGCGGTGCGATCCGCTCATCGACTTCGGACTCCGGCAATCCCGTCACCTTCAAAACCCGTGTCCGAATCTGGTCGCCCGAAACCAGACGCTGGAGACGGGGCAGGCACTGAGCGTCAAACAACGCTTCGAGTTCCCGCGGCGGCCCGGGAAGCATCACGACGATCTTATGGTCGTGCTCGATCCAGATTCCCGGTGCGGTGCCGTTCTTGTTTTCGAGCCACTCAGCGCCCTCCGGGATGAGCGCCTGGCGCGCGTTGTTTTCCGGCATCTTGCGGCCTGTACGGGCGTAACGGGCGGTGATCCGCTCGAGAATTTCCGGGACTTCCTTGAGGGGACGGTGAAGCACTTCGGACACCACCTGGCGGTTGATATCGTCCTCGGTAGGCCCCAGGCCTCCGATAAGGATGATCAAAGCGCTGCGGGCCAGCGCGGCATTAAAGGCGGCAGTGAGGTGATCCGGAACGTCACCTACCACGGTCTTGAACCGTACTTCGATCCCGATCGAATTGAGTTTCTCAGTAAGGTAGAGGGAGTTGGTATCCAGACGATGGGGAGTGAGGAGTTCTGAGCCGACGGCAATGATTTCAGCGTCCATCAAGACTGAGTGAAAAGTGGCTCGTAATCTAAGTTGGTTCCGGCCAAAAACGCAACTCGGAACCTGTTGAAAATTCCCTGGTATCGACGGGCAGCCGCTAGATGAGGGGCTTGCCTTCAATTCCCATGAACAGTTCGATCAGGGAGTTGTTCGTCGCCACGATCATGGAGCGCCGTGGCGTGAAGGCCAGCCCGACGATGTTGTTTCCTGAAACAAACAGTTCTGCTGAGCCGCCGGCCGTGAGGCGCACGATTCCGCGGCGCCCGGAGAGTGACGCGGCGACGTAGAGGTTGCCCGCAGCGTCAAAAGCCAATCCCTGAGGCCGCCCCAGGCCGCGATAGAAAGTGTTCACCACGCCATCCGGCGAGACTCGATACACCTGGTCAAAACTGGAGGTTGTGGGCCCGGTGACGTAGAGATGGCCCTCCGGTCCGAAAGCCAGATGATAGGCGGAAACACTGGGTTCAATTGTGGCGAATACGAAGATTTGGCGCTCCGGGTTGATCTTGAAAATGGTGCCGGTGCGATCGCCCACGTAAAGGTTTCCCGCCTTGTCGAAGGCCATGCCCGTTGCCGTCCCCATTCCTTCGGCGTATGCGGAGCGTTGCGCGTCTGGAGTGACGCGAAAGATCGTGCCCTCCATGCGGCTGGAAATGTATAACACCCCTTCGCGGTCGAAAGCGAGCCCGGTGGGATTCATCAGGTCGCTGAGAAACGGATGCACCCCGTGCTGGGCGTCGATCTTGAAGACGGAAACAGGAACTTTTTGTCCGCGAGCCCCGCTGAAAGTTGTGTAGATGTTTCCCGCAGCGTCGATGGCGGGATTGGCCACCGGATGCAACGTGTCGGTTACCGGGAGGCCCACCGTCATCGGCGCCGGGGCCGTGACCGCATTGCCGGTATCAACCGTAAGATTGCCGCTGACGGCTCCTTCCGGGACACGAACCACCAGCCGGCTTGAGGAGCTCAGCAGGATCGTTCCAGGCTGTCCGCCAAACCGCACGGTGGGATGAGTGCTCCCATTGTGCACCAAGCTTTTTCCCCAAATGGCGACTTCGCCGCCGGGAATCGCAGCCAGGGGTGTTATTTTATCGATGTGAGGACTCTCTGTGGTCCCACTCTTCTTTTCCATAGGCTTGCTGGATTTGCCGTTCCTTTTCCCACAAACTCAGCGGACTACATAGCCAAGCAAGGTAACGATGACCATGGCATAAACTCCTGCTACAACGTCGTCTACCATGATACCCCAACCGGCACTTAAGCGCTCTGCGCGCCGGGCGGGAAAGGGTTTGATAATGTCAAAGAGCCTAAAAAGGCCGAACCCCGCAAGGAGCAGTTTCCAGGAAGCGTGAGGCCGCAACAAGAAGGTCACCATCTGCCCCACCACTTCATCGATGACGACGTGGCCTGGGTCCGTGCGGCCAAAAAACTTTTCGCACAAACCTCCCGACCACACTCCAATGGCAAATAACGCGCCCGCTCCCAAGCCCAGCAGCGCCGCCCGCCCAGCGCGAGCAAAAGGAATCGTATCGAACGCGGCGACCAAACCCAGGCCCACCGCAGAACCGACGGTTCCCGGCGCAAAGGGAAAATAACCCGTTCCGCCAACGGTGCCGATCCAAACCGCAGGAGAACGCCGTTTCTCAGTCATCGTTTTCTCCTGCACCTTCTTTTATGTTCTCCTCGCGATCGTCGTCCTTGACTCCGGCCGCGTCCGGAATTCGATATCGGCCTTCCAGCCAGTTGTCGAGGTCCAGCAATTTGCAGCGTTCGCTGCAAAATGGCCGGAAGGGATTGCCTTCGTGCGGGGTTTCCCGCTTACAAATGGGGCACCGCATGGCTGCTCGTCAAAGTCTGTCCAACCGGTGGTTGGATCTGGATCAAATCCTGCCTTGGCTCCCGGGTAATCGTTCCACCTTCGGAGTTGCTGAAAACTTCCGCTTCAAGTCTTGCCACGAGGTCGTAATCCGCGCTATCGGTTACGGCCGCCCATCGGAACTGGCCCGGCCGCGGCTCCTCCCCGACAAAGTCGTTGATGTAAACCTGGCCATCAATGCCCGGTGCTTGAGATTCCAGCCTGCCACGGAACAGCCAATCGGTCTCTTCCGACTTGCCCTCGACGAGGACAGGAAGAGTTTTGCCGACGTTTTGGCGCAGCTTGCGGCGCGAAATCTTGCGCTGTGCCGCCATCAGCTTCCGCTGGCGCTCTCTCGATACTGCCGGGGAAACCTGTTGAGCAAAGCCATAGGAGCCGCAAGATTCCTCGTTGGAGTACAGAAACACGCCCAGGTGGTCAAATTCCGCAGCTTCTACGAAGTCCATGAGGGCCTTAAAATCCTCTTCGGTCTCGCCCGGAAACCCTACAATCATGGAGGTTCGCAAGGTTGCCTCCGGCAAGACCCGCCGGATATTCTCCAGCATTCTGAGAAAATGCTTTCCGTTAGAGCCTCGGCGCATGGCCTTCAGGACGGGCGCGCTTGCATGCTGGAGCGGAATATCGAAGTATTTGGCAACCTTCGGAGTTTCCGCCACAGCCTGAATCAGGGCTTCCGTCACGCGGTTCGGGTAGCAATAGAGAAAGCGGACCCAGGCCAACTCCGCAACCTTGCCCAATTCGCGAAGCAGCAGCGGCAGGCCGTCGCGGAGGTCCAAATCTTCGCCATAGCTGGTGGTGTCCTGTCCTACCAGGGTGATCTCCCGCACGCCCTGCCGGGCGAACTGCTCAGCCTCGCGCACCACCGATTCAAAGCGTCGCGACCGGAACTGCCCGCGCATTTGCGGAATCACGCAAAATGAGCAAGGGTGGTCGCATCCTTCGGCAATCTTGACGTAGGCGGAATAGGAAGGCGTGGAAAGAATCCTGGGCGTGAATTCGTGATAGAGATAAGGCTCAACAAGTTGTTTGGACTCCCGCGCGGCGCCGTTCAGGTCACAGGCCTCGAGAACCCGCTCCAGCTCATTGGTGCCGATCACAAAGTCAACTTCCGGGATCTCTTTCAAGATTTGTTCCCGGTAACGCTCCACCAGGCAGCCGGCCACCACGAGCTTCTTTGCCGCCCCTGATTTTTTATACTCCGCCATTTCCAGGATCGTGTTGATGGATTCCTGCTTTGCGGGCTCGATAAAGCTGCACGTGTTGACAATCAATATTTCGGCATCCTCAGCCCGGGGAGTCAATTCGTATCCTTCCCGGGCCAGCAGACCGAGCATGACTTCGCTATCGACAAGATTTTTGGGACAGCCGAGGCTGACCATTCCTACTTTAGGCATCGAATCATCTTTCGGATTATTACCGAGCGTTTTGCGGCCAACACAAAAATTCTAACACAACTCCGCACCGCGGGCCTTGCGGCAGCCCCTCACTGCCCGGTGGTGGTTCTCTGCCAAACCAACACACTGTGTTCGGTGCTTGCTGCAAGGTATGATCCGTTGGGAGAGAAACCCACCGTCAGGACGGGAGAGGCGCTCTCGCGAAGCGTCTGCACGAGCTTGCCGTTCTCGACCGACCAGATCCTGACCGTGTGGTCCTCGCCGGCGGATGCCACCCACTGCCCATCGGGCGAGAACTCCGCCCAGTGCACCGGACCCTCGTGTCCCGCGAGCGTTTCAATCAGTTTCCACCCCGACACGGACCAGATTCGGACTTTGCCGTCTTCGCACGCCGTGACGACTTTGCTGCTGTCGCGCGAAAAAGCCATGCTCATCACGGTTCCTTGGTGTCCGGGAAGGGAAGCGACGAACTTGTGCTCGCTCAAGCGCGCCACGACGGGGTCTGGGGAGCCGCTGGCCGCGATTTGTGCGAGCAAAAGCCAGTGACCGTCGGGAGAGAAGGTATAAAGATTCGGTTCCCGCGTAAGGTCTGGGATCTTGATTTCCCCGCCCTGGTGTCCTACAGGATTCCAGATGATGAAGGCGCTGTCCTTGTACATGCTTAGGTAACCGATATCGGGGAAATAGTGTGGCCGTCCGAATCCACCATGGGCTCCAATGGCGTCAACCTTGCCGAAAGCCGTATCCTGTTCGACGTCCCATTGAAATCCCAGCAGAGGTGTCATGGTGGCTGGTTTGCCTTTTGTATGGACCACGCCGGTGCCGAGCAGAAAAAGCCTGTTCGCCGCTACAAAGTTTGCCGATTCAATATCCAGATTGTGGAGATTCGGAAGTTTCGGGTGAAGCACCTTATCGATGCTACCCCCCTCGAGATTGACCATGGCAACCTTGTCGCCATCCGCGACCGCAAGGCTGGAGCTATCCGGTGCAAAGGCCCCGTCGGGAGAAGCAGATAGGGCCAGATGGCCGTCAACACGCCCGTGGCCCACCCATGTGAAGCTCTTGGGAGACGACGGGACGGTCTCGACTTGGGCAACCGGGGGCCCCGCGCTTAAAACGGACACGCCGCCAAGAAAAGAGAGAAAGACCCATAAGGCGGGCAGTGAACCGAGCTTCCTTTCTGGAATCTTGTTATGAAAGCTCAAACGATTGCTCCTTCCGCAAGCCGCATTACTAAATCACGATCGGCTTCAAGGAAATTGAATTGGAAAAGTTTGTCGCGCGGCGCCCATTCGATCGCTTCGAAAACGCGGTTTGAGGGCTCTCCCCGATAGGACATGACCCGAAAGAAAACCACTTCGACGTAGCGGTCAGGATAGCGGTGACGCAGCCGATAGACTTCCTCGCCGACCTCGGCTTCAATCCCCAGCTCCTCCTCAAGCTCTCGCCGGAGAGAAGTCTTGAGCTCTTCACCGTCCCGGACTTTGCCGCCGGGGAATTCCCACTGAAGGCCGTAGGGGTCGGAGCGGTGCCGCTGGCAAATCAGGATTTCTTGCCCGCGGAGGAGGATTCCTGCGGTTACCAGAATGGGTTTTCCCTCAATCATCGGAAGATGACATTCTATCAGACCTCCCCGGTTAATAGTCGGGGCACGAAGACGAGAATGACATCAGCCTTTAGCGGGCAAGCCTTACGGAGGCGGCGGATGCGGCGGTTTGCTGCCGATCATGAAGAGAGCGCGGGCCTTACCGCCAAGCCCCCCAATTCTGCCGCCAACACCCTACACGGCGACACACCGGACGTGGGGATACAACAGCGCAAGGCAAAAGCTTCAAACCCTTCGGCTTCAAGCTGAGGGGGTGTTTAATGGAAATCAGCTTCTTGATTCATCATGGCAACCCCGGTCAGAGTCACTTTTCGAAGCCCTCTGACTGAGTTACACAAGTAGATCGCGTCTGCGGTTCGGAGGTCTTCAATGGTGAGCGTCCGCTCGGAGGCACGTGATTCGCGCTCCAGAAAATCCCGCCGGTAAACGCCAGGCAGCAATCCGCACTCCACGGGCGGCGTGAACAGACTACCGGCAATCTCGACAAAAATATTGTTGTTGGCCCCCTCGGTTAACTCTCCCCTTTCATTGGTGAATATGACGTCCGCATGTCCCCGCCGTCTGGCTTCGGCATGCCAATGTTCATACAGATCACGGCAGGTCGTCTTGTGATAAAGAAACTTGTCCTGCGAGGACGTCCGAACCGGCGACAGCATGACGGTCTCGCTCGCTGGCGGCGGGTCGAGAGGCACATTGTCGATCGAGATTTGTCCCGTAGGGTCTACCAGCAACCGGACTTTGTACGCTTGATCGGCCCGGAGACTGTTCTGATTGTTCTCAAGGGCCGATACCGCCTGGGGCTCGTTAAATGTGAAGTCGAAATACTCAGCCGAGGATCTCAGCCTTTCCAAGTGCTGCCGCAGGAATTGGTATTCGCCGTCCCACCGGAGACTCTCTAATAACCGGAAGGTTGGGTGGGAGCGAGTGAAGAACTGCATCTTGAGCAAACACTCTTTGTATTCCTGGAGCGGAAGGGAGTCGAAGACGATCCCGCTTCCTACTCCGATTTCACCGGCGACGGCATCCAGAACCATGGTGCGGATTGGTACGCTGAATACCGCGTCGTAGCTGGGGGAAAAATATCCGATAGCCCCGGTGTACACACCTCGAGGAGACTCCTCGGCCTCCTGGATGATTTGCATGGTACGGCACTTTGGCGCTCCGGTAACCGAGCCGCTCGGGAAAATCGCTCGAAAGAGATCGTAAAGCCTCGTCCCTGGACGCATGGTCCCAGATACGGTGGAGGTCAACTGGAAAAGGGTTTCGTAGGTCTCTACGGTAAAAAGCTCATCCACCCGTATGGAGCCAAGCTGAGCAATCTTGCCAAGGTCATTCCGCACCAAATCAACGATCATCACGTTCTCGCTGCGATTCTTGGGGTCATCTCGCAGCCAATTCCTGAGCTGCGTGTCCTCGGCGAGGTTGCGGCCCCGGGGGGCGGTGCCTTTCATGGGCCGGGTGGTGATCCGGCCGTCCTTGATGCGAAAGAAGAGCTCGGGAGAAAAAGAAAGGATGTGGTGGTCGCCTGCATGGATAAACGCCGCATAGGACACCTTCTGTTGGTTTCGCAGGGAGGAGAAAAGTGCCGCGGGCGATCCGGAATACTCAAACGAAGCTCTCGTTGTCAGATTGACTTGGTAGGTATCACCCGCTGCGAGGTATTTCCTGATGGCTTCAACCTTTGCGCAATACTCGTCTCGGGTTATCGCCAATTGAAAGCGGGATACCGGGGGAAAATCGGCTGCGCGCACTACAGGCGGGGCCAATCCTCGCCCTTCCTGCGGCCAGTCCGGCTGAAACGTGCCGCTTCTGTGTTCAAAAATGAACGGCTGTTCGTATACACCGAACCAGGCGAGGGGGAGTTGGGATCGCACGAGAGGACGAGTGGCGGCGCAGGGTTCAAAATGGTAGCCGCACTCGTAGCTCATAAAGCCGGCCACATACCGCCCTTCCTTGAGGCAATCCTCGATACGCTGAAAGAGTCGGGGAACCTCGTCGAGTGTTTCCACCGTTAGGACGCACGTGGGATTTACGAAAAGATAGCTGCACCGGTTATCGAGGTCAGGCCGGGAAGTCTCCAGGAGGATGCTGTCCGCCAGAGTCGTTATGGTCGCGTAATACTTGGAAGGAAACGGTATCAATCTGCCCGCCGATCAACGAAATGCGCTATAACAGTGCCCGATGCTCATCGGCGAGAGGTCTTCGCGGGTGAGAGCTTCGATGAACTATTGAGAGTTACAAAATATAGTGACAACTATTACTGTAGCGCGGGTCTATGACCCGCGTCTTTCGCCGCTCAGGCAAGCAGCGCTTGCCGGCGAGCGGCGCTACAAAGAACGGCGTCACTATATTTTGTAAACATCAGTAGGTAATCCCTCTTGATTCAGGCGTTGCATCTGTTTTTCACGCCAGGTTATCCCCGGCTAGACCTCCCGGTTTGTTACACGCCAAAAAGGGGACAATAGCGAAACATAGCACACAGGCCCCGTTCTCTGCAGGAATTGTGAGCAAGGGAATTGAGGATGTTTTGAGGTTTGGGCGGCGCTCAGGCAGATTTCACTCATCTTCGCAAGGCGGCGCGGAAGCGGTGGCCCGGGTGCATTGCCAACGAACTCCGGAATGGTTCTTGCCTTGGCAAAGATTGCCGGACGGGATCTCCAGGCGGCTCCGCGCCCTTAAGACCGAACCGAATTCACCTGCAAGACGGCCGAGCCGCGGATTGCATCGTTCTTCAATCGGTTCAGGGCGCGATTGGCTTCAAGGAGAGGATAAGTTTCAACCTGGGTGCGGATGGGAATTTCCGCGGCGATGCGAAGAAAGTCCTCGCCATCCTGCCGGGTGTTGTTCGCAACGCTGCGAATCACCCGCTCGTGGTAGAGGAGATCGTAATCGAGCGGCGGCGTAGGGCTCATGTGAATGCCGGCGAGCGCCAGCGTGCCTCCCTTTTTCAGGGCCTTCAGTGCCGCCGGAACAATTTCACCCGCCGGAGCAAAGATAATGGCGGCGTCGAGCTTTACGGGAGGCTCGGCGAAGGTTCCGCCCGCCCACTTGGCGCCGAGTTCGAGCGCCAGCCTCTGATGCCGGTCGTCGCGGGTGGAAGCGTAAACCTTGATGCCCCAATGCCGGGCGACCTGAATGGCCACGTGCGCCGCCGATCCGAACCCGTAAAATCCCAGCCGGCCGCCGCGCTCGATTCCCGAAAGGCGCAGCGCCCGGAAGCCGATGATCCCCGCGCAAAGCAGCGGAGCTGCTTGCTCATCCGGAAAACCTTCCGGAATGGCATAGGTAAATTGCTCGGCGGCTAACGCGTACTCCGCGTAACCCCCATCGACCGTATAGCCGGTAAACGCGGCGTTGTCGCACAGATTTTCCTTCCCGGCGCGGCAATACTCGCACTTGCCGCAGGTCCGATGGAGCCAGGCAATTCCCACCCGCTCGCCAGGCTTGAACCGCGTCACCTGATGGCCGATCTTTTCCACCACGCCCACCACCTGATGCCCAGGAATCACGGGCATTTTGCGCGGCGGCAATTCCGCTTCGATCACGTGCAGGTCGGTGCGGCAAACTCCGCAGGCGGCCACACGCACTAAGACCTCAATTTCCCCGGGTTCTGGGACAGGCACTTCGCTCAAAGCCAGTGGGTTAGTTTCGACCTTTGCCGGAGAATTTAGTATGCACGCCTTCATTTTGCGTCTCCCTTGCCTTTAGTTTAACGCTGAAGCTTGCGAGGCTGGCGCATTATGTATCAGGACTGAGGGTCTGGCGCGGGCACGCTGGTGATTTCTCCATGTGAAGAGAACTGAGATCTGGCAGCGCTGTACAAGGCACGTGCAGCCATAGATGGGAAAATGCTTCCGGAGAACACGACAGGACAGCCCATCAAGAAGCCCGTGATGATTGCACCCCAAAGTCGGCTGAGGTCCTTCTGGACACGAGCCAGTCCGAAAGCAAGGGAAGATGCTACCCACGCGCAAGCCAGCGGGTGAGTCCGCCATAGGTTGGGAATTTCATTGAAGAGATAGCCCCTATACAGAAATTCTTCCAAGATACCTGCGAGCGGAGCAACTGCAAAATACCACAGGCGTCTTTCTAACATCGTCGGAGGTCTCGGGGGGATGACACTTGGCTCCTGTCGTGCCCAAAGCCAACCTCGCGCTCGCACTAGATTCGCTCCCCTGTCGATTAGAAACAAACCGATCAGCAGGATTGCCAACCAGAGTAGAAATAAGCCAGGTCCCAGGAGATGGAACCCCGTCCAGTCAAAATCGCCGGTCTGAGCCATCAGCAGGTCGAAAGCAGCCATCGCGAGCAAGAATTCAAGAGTTATCAGAACGGCATATGTTCTCAAGAGGGATGGTGTGCGCCTAGCCCCATCTTCCTTGCGGTGAAGTGCGCCGATGATCGACAAGGCGGGGATACCCGCCAGCAGGAATACCGTAAGCAAATTGGCCCAAACATTTGCAGGGATACCTGCGGACCATGACACCAGGCAATAAGCTAGAGTTGCGCTGACGGTGAACGCCACAACGAAAATTAGCTTCTTTTTCGGCAGTATCATAGGTCGCGTCCGCGGACGCCAGTATAACGCCCTGATTTCCGGGCTATCAATAAGTTTCTCTTGATCTTAGCCCGGAGGCGCCAGAAGCTGAGATTCTTCAGCTGTGTTTACGTGTTTTGTAGGCTCGACGTGGGACCCTTCAGCGCAAACTTGAGCTACCCTTGGGTCTCCGCGCTGCCCCGCATGAGGTTGGTTTTCAGCTTCAGTTTCTGATGAGGCAGGACCTTGACTTCCATTTCGAACGTCTCGTATCCAGGCAATGAGATCTTGATCTGGTGTTTTCCGGGAGTTAACAGCATTCCTTGGCCGGGACCATTGAACTGATCAATGTGGCCGACGAACTGGTTGTCGACAAAAACTGCCGCTCGTTCAGGGTTTCCGGATATTTTGAGTTCTGCAGTGTCATTTGAGTAGTTGACTCCTGCTTGCTTCTGCATGGAGACGTTCACCGCCTCGATTTCTCCCGGTTCGAGTGCAACCTGACGGGTGAAGTCCTGGTAGCCGGACTGCCGCACGGCAATCTGATGTTTTCCTGGAAGAAGCAGAATTTTCTTTGAGCCCTTCAACTCTTTGAGATAGCCGATATACTGGCCGTCAATCCATACACCCGAGCTTTTGGCCGCGTTGTTAACTGCGACAAAGTTGATTTGTCCCAATACTTGGTTCTTCGCTTGCACCCGCCCGATCAAAAATAGAGGCGCAAGTAACAGCAGGCCCTGGAATAGCGCTTTGAAGGTCTTCGGTGGAAGTGTCAATGCTTTTCTCCTTTAATCTTGAGATGTATTGTTCAAGATGCACGCGGCCGACCATAGTCCAAAATCTAACGGAGTGTGTTGAAAAGGCAGGTGCATCATGCTTCCGGGTTAGAACTCTCTGATGTAACTTTTACTGGCTGGCGAGCGGAATTTGCTTTGATTATGCAAAAGGCTCATGCGCCTCTTACCGGACGCCCGTGCGCAGCTCTCAGAAAATGCGATTCTTAGCCGCAACTATTTGAGGGCTTGCGTGTTATATAGATTGTGGGTGCAATGGCCATCGACTCAGATCTGGAACTGATGTTGCGGGTCCGTCAGGGTGACGCGGAGTCCTTTGACAAATTGCTCCGGCGCTATCGAACCCCAATCGTAAGATATTTTTGCCGGATGGTTCGCGACCAAGCTCTGGCCGAGGACTTGGCACAGGAAGCCTTTCTGCGGGTTTACAAAGCCCGGCAGCGCTACCGGCCCGACGCGCGGTTCACGACTTGGCTCTACCGGATTGCCACCAATCTTGCGCTCAATGCGATCCGGGACGGGAAGGGAATGCAATGGCATAGCGAGAACGGGTCCTCCGAGGATGGTGACCGCCAATGGGATTTGGCCGACCCAAAGGCCTCGGTTGAGCAGCAGATGATTGAGACAGACCGTCAGAGGATGATTCATGAAGCGATTGAGGCCTTGCCGGAAAACCAGCGTGCGGCCGTGATCCTGCATAAGTATCAGGAGGTGGATTACCACCAGATTTCAGAAATCCTCAAGGTGTCTGAAAGCGCGGTCAAGTCGTTATTGTATCGCGCCTATGAGACCCTTCGGGTGCGCCTTGAGCCGCTCGTCAGGGAGGGACAATTATGAACAGCCATGAGCATGAAAAACTATTCTTGTTTGTCCAGCAAATGCTGAAGCCGCAGGAGGCGGAAGAGGTGCGCCGGCATCTTGCGGAGTGCACCCATTGCGGGCAGGTTGTGGAAGGGTACCGGAAGCTCAATCTAACCCTGGACGATTGGACAACTCCCGAGCCTTCGCCATGGTTTGACTCCCGCGTCCGGGCGCGGGTGGCTGCAAGCGGAAAGGAGAAATCCGGCTTCTTGGGGTTTGGGAGAGTGCGGGTGCTGATGGTAGGCGTGCTCAGTATGGTCTTGATCGTCGGCGCTCTTATCGCTGTCCACCAACGCCGGGCGCAGAAACCTTCGGGCGCGGTTGCCGGTCCTGCGTCGCCACAGGTGAGCGAGACCGCACCCCAGAGTGCCGCAAGCGCCGAAGCCCAAGTCCAACCATTACCGGCCGAGCAGCAGTTAAAGATGGATGAGAATCTTTCTGTGCTTGAAGACTATGACATGCTCTCAAACTTTGATGTGCTGTCGGAGCTTCCCCAGGCAAAGGATAATTAGGTAAGCGGCTAATGAACGAAACGATAATAAGGTCGGCTCAAAGGTCGAATCGAAACCAGGGTTTTCTGAGGCTCGGTCTGTGCCGGGCATCTGTCTGGTTTGCCGTTTTCGGATCGCTCTTGCTGCCGGCGCTTCCGGCGTTTCCCCAGGGACGTGCGGGCCGTGAGTGGGCCTTCCGGCAGCATCGGAGAATCCTTGCGGGGAGGGCGCGAGCGCGGAACCGGGAACAACGAGCGGGCTTTTTTAGACGTCTCCGCGATCTGCAGCCCAAAGAGCAGGAACGGGTGCTGGCGAATGACAAGAGGTTCCAACGCCTGCCTCCCGAGCGCCAGCAAAGGATTCGTGAAAACCTGCACCGCTGGAATGATCTGTCACCCCAAAGGAGAGAACAGCTCCGCGAACGGGAGGCGATTTTCTCCCGGCTCTCGCCGGCTCAGCGGCAGGAAGCGCGCGGGATTTTCCTCGAGTGGCGCGACTTAAGGCCGGACCAGCGGCAGAGAATCATGCGGGCGTTCCGGCACATGAGGGACTTGCCTCCGGGAGCGCGCCAGCAGTTTCTGGCGAGCCCGGAAGTGCAGCAGCGGTTTTCGCCGCAAGAGCAGAACATCCTGGAGAGGTTAGGTCGCCTTTTGCCCCCGGGCGGGTAAGCGGGCCTCTGGAGTATCGTTACTTGACGCGGAACTGCTCAAGTTTTTGCCAATCGAACAAGATTCCGTGGCCGGGCCGCGCAGGCGGCATGATGCAGCCGTCTTCGACAGTCAATTCTTCCTGAAGAACCTGACCCAATTGTGGGATGTACTCGATGAAGATGCCGTTCGGAATAGCGGCGGTCAGATGGACTTGAATCTCCATCAGAAAATGGGGAGCCACTGGCATCTGGAAGGCTTCCGCCATGCTTGCAACCTTCATCCACTCGGTGATGCCGGCGATTCTTGCCACATCCGGCTGGAGGATGCTGGCTGCATCATTCCTCACATATTCTGCAAACAATTCTTTGGTATAGATCGTTTCGCCCACCGCGATGGGAATCGAGGTGTGCTCCTTCAACTGCCGGTGGGCCTCGACGGCACCCGCTAGCAACGGCTCTTCCAGCCAGAAAAGATCCAGCGCTTCAAAGAGTTTGGCGCGCCGAATCGCCTCTGCGGTGCTCCATGCCTGGTTGGCGTCGACCATGATTTTGAAATCAGGACCCACCGCCTTGCGCACGGCCTCCAGGCGGCGCACATCTTCGGCGGCGCTCTCTTTGCCAACCTTGATTTTGACGCCGCGGAATCCTTTCTGGACGGTGAGCTTGGCGTTTTCGACAAGTTCCTCCGTGGAAGCGTGCAGCCAGCCTCCCTCGGTGTCATAAACGGGAACACGCTTTTGTGCGCCTCCGAGAAGTGTGCAAAGGGGCGTGTTCCGCGCATTGGCCTTAATGTCCCATACGGCGATATCGACTGCCGCGCGGGCAATGCTCGAAATGGGACCGCCACTCGAAGCCCGCGTTGCGTTATACATCTTGTCCCAGATGTGTTGGTGGGCTTCGCAATCCTCGTCAGGGAGTAACGGCACTAACTCCCGATCGAGAAAGGCCTTGGCCGCCCGGCCTCCCGTGCCGATGGTATAGCCGTAGCCGGTTCCAGTCAGGCCGTCGGAGGTGCGAAGCTCGACCACCAACGTTTCCATTGACGCGAAACTCTGAATCGCATCCGTACGCTTGGTCAGGACAGGGAGATCAAAAAGATGAGTTTTCACTTTTTCAATTACAAGCGGCATAGATTGGCTCCTCACCTGAAATGAAAGAAGAGAATATTCCGTATCAGGGGTGTCTGTAAATAGAGCATTCCGGCCTATGAGGGATTTGCCGCCGGCAGAGCGTCAGCAGTTCCTCCGAAGCCCGCAGGTTCAGCAGAGCTTTTCGCAGCAGAAACGAGCGCTGCTCAAAAGGCTGGGTTGCCTTTTGCCGGGTGAGGGTCGGGCCGAGGATGATTCCGGGGGCCCTTAATGTGCGGAGCCGTTCCCGCCTTGGCCGGGGTCTGACGTTCAGGCCTGGGCTAGTGTCCTAAGTTGTAAGTTCGTTGCATTATTCTGGCCCAGCGGCCATTGCATACAAAGCACTTGCATCCCGAATGTGGCTGTTTCGGATGCAACCAATCTCTGACTCAGGACACTAGGGATAAGGGAAATAAGGCGAGTCGATTTCCGCGCCGTGATCTCCGGCTTCCGCCATGCGTTCCTTTAACCGGCCTCGAAGCCGAACGGCAGCCTCAAGCGCTTCATTGCGTCCCGCCATATTGACCAACTGGTGCGGGTCAGAATACAGGTCGTACATTTGGTATTCAACGTAGCGGTCGGCGTAGGGCTCCGGCCTTGACCCTTCTGTGAGGTTGTAGTTTTTGTGCTGTTCGTAGATCTCGGACTCCGGCACCGGAGTTATGGGTGAGGCGTTGCGATTTGGCGAGGCAACGGCATAGGTCCATCGCTCGGTTCGCAACGCCCGGCCCACCGCGAACTCCGACATCTGAATGAACACTTCGTTCCGCCACTCGTCGGTCTTGCCTTCCAGCACGGGCATCGCACTCCGGCCTTGCATCGAATCCGGGATGGGAACACCCGCCGAATCAAGCAAGGTGGGTGAGATATCCACCATGCCCACCAATTGAGGCACCGCCAGCGATCGATTGAATCCTGGTCCCTGAACAACCAGTGGGACATGGACCGAACTCTCATGCGGGCTGCGCTTGTACTCCGTGTTTCGAGTCCGAAAGTGGCAGCCGTGGTCACTGGTAAAGGCCACGATCGTGTTTTTCTCCAATCCCAGTTCAGACAATGTCCTCACGATTGTTCCCACCGCCTGATCGATGCTGGCGACACAGCCGTAATAACCCGGCAGTTGACTGGGCCAGTCACCCGGAAAGAAGCGCAGATCTTTCGGGACAAATGGATTCGCATACCGTTGCTCAGAACCTTTGGGGCCCACAAACCGGACCAGATCGTTCTGATAATGCGGCTCGATATAAGAGACGGCGAGCAAGAAAGGCTCACGTGCTTTCTCGCGCAGGAACCGCACGGCACGCTGGGTCAAAAAATCCACGCGGTAGACCCCCGAAAAATGGATCGGCTTCCCTTCGGCATCGTAGATGTCGCCCTCGTATGGGTGGGAGGTAAATTCCAGGACGTTGGAAGCCTCCCAAAAATTCAGAAAGCCGCCCCGGTGCTCCGGAACAACGGGTCCCGTCGTGTGATCTGCCAGATGCCACTTACCGATGTAGTTCGCTGTGTAACCCGCTTGTCGAAAGGCAGTTGCGATGGTCTTCGCATCGGTCTTGAGTCCTATGCCATTTCTCCAAACTCCGTGCTGCGCGGGATATTGTCCGGTCCACAAGCAAGCTCGCGAGGGGGCGCAAACCGGCTGATTGGTGATGGCGGATTGAAACAACGTGCCGCGCTTCGCCATCGCATCAAGGTTGGGCGTCAATCCCATGGGATTCAAACCATAAGCGCCCATCGCGTCCCATCGAAACTGGTCGGCGTGAATCATCACCACATTGGGCCGGCGGGATGTCTGGGAGTGCTCATTTCCGCTTTGTGTCGATGCTTCTACGGAAACTCCGGGCAGAGCCGCTGCCACCGCTGACCGCTTGAGAAACTCGCGCCTCGTGAAAGGCGTTTTTGAAGCTTTGGGTCCTTGGGATTCGCTCATGAAATATTGCTCCTCTCTCGATAGATCCTATTTCCGTCTATATCTCGGAAGGTCTGAAGCCCTTTGCTTACTTGAAGCGCTTCCTGAATTTCAGTTCAAGACCGAAGATGCCGTTCTGGTCGCGAAATCCGCGCACCGACATGCGCGGACTGACGGTCCATTCGAACTCGAATATCCGGTACTGGGAGTTTGCCGTGGTGGTTTCATACGTCAGCGTGAGCTGGGGTGATAGCTGCTGTTCAATGGTTAGCACCGGGCCGCCAAGCGTCCCCAGTTGTTGTGAGTAGGGAGAAAGTTTGACGCGGCTCACGCCAAACAAGCGCTGGACCCTCCCCGTGACTTGGCTGGAAAGTGCCTGGGAAAGCAGGGCGCTGGCGCCCATGGACGAAAAAGAATTTCGGCTTGCAGGAGCAAATTCCTCCAGCCGTCTGGAGTATCCGAACGCCAGCAGCGAGAGAATATCCTCGGCGGGTAAAGGAGGATCAGAGCGGTAGGAGAGTCGAATCCGGCCGGGGGGGCCAGAAACTTCCAAGGTTAAGTCGTACTTGTCGACACGCGTGTGCACCTGGAGATCAAGGACAGGTTCGGTTTGGAAGGGGTTCGTCATCGATATTTCCCCTCGCGAAAGCGTGTAGCGATTGCCGCGGAAGATTGCCTCTCCGCTCCGCAGATACACATTTCCCACTGCCACGGGGTTGGCCAGCGTTCCTTGGAGACGCGTGTCGATATCCGAGACGAGGTGCAGATCATGAGTCTCAATCCGTACGGGCCGGGTTGAAGCGACACGCACGTTGAGGCTGATCCTGGAGGCAAAGGGCAATGCGACCCCGAAGGAGGAATTGCCGAGGGGCTTACTATTTCCTGCCATCAGGTCGATGATGTTCAGATTATCGACCGCGAAAATATTTCGGATTGTGATGTCTCCGTTCAATTGTCCGCGAGCCGGCGTCCCTCGGAGGGTCAAGTTCCCATCCAACAGAGACGTGAAATCCGAAGGAAAACGGACGCGTACCTGGGAGAGTTTGGTCCGAATCTCATATCGAAGTACATCTTGCAGTGCGGCGTAACCGGAAAGACTTACCGTTCCTCCGCCAATCGTACCTTTCAACGAAGAGATGACTCCCCTCTCACCTTCAAGCTTGATCTTGCCGTTGAGCGCATTCACGCGGAAGGGAAGATCCCCATATCCCAAGCTCACATCATTGATTTCGACGGTGCCCGCCATTTGCGGCTGTGCCAGCGTTCCCCCGACGTGCAGTTCCAGAGTTGATTCTCCCGTCGCCTGTATTTTGGCTGATATCATGCTCAGCAAGGTTGCGGCTGTCTTGCCCTGGGCCGTCAAGTCGAGTGCGGGAGGGTGAGCGAAAAGGATCGAGCCGCCGACTTCCAGGTTCGTCGCCGGACCTTGCATTCGAAACCGGCCAAACTCGAGCCGGCTGTCGGCATATTGGACCTGGATGGGATTCTCATTCATCATTTTGATCTTGGGAAAATTGATTTCCAAACGTTGAACCTGGCTGCTCGCCGCGATGTGGCTTGCCTGCCTGATGGGTCCGGTTACGTTGAAGGACCCGCTCGCGACGATCTGTGCGTCCAGCGTGTGGGCTGCAAACTGCTCGATCCAGGGGTCCAGATGAAAATCGGTATATTGCCCAGACATCTGCATAGGCCAATCGTTGCGCGTCTCAATATTCCCGCTGAACTGAATTCTGCCTCCTGTGCCTCCTCCCTCGATTTGCAACTGGATTTGGTGTCCTTGCCAGTCTGCGCTGCCGTGAACATTTCCAAGTGGTTGTCCTCTCCAAGCGAGCTGGCTTATGTCCAAAGTGGAATGGACTCGGGCGTTATCGAATGAGCCTTCGCCGTTCACGTCAAAGTTGACAAGGCCCAGGACGGCTCCGGCAGAGTTCGAGAGGGTTTCATCAGGATGGAGGAGGTGGAGTTTACTCAGCGGGAAATCCCGGCCATGCAACTGGGCGGCGAAAGTGCGCTGAGCAGGATCGAGACGCAGTTGGCCGCTGGCTTGCCCACGACCTTCGACGATCTTGAGCTTATTAACTTCCCATGTGGAGCCGCTCGCGCGGACTTCCGCGGAAAGCAAATCGAAAGGGATTCCGGCGAACTCGCCCTTGTGAACGGCGAATTTACCTGTCCCTGAAAGATTTTCTAGCGTCCCCTCCGCCTGAACTTGGCCTGTCAAAAGGCCTTGCATGGCAGGCTTCAGGTTCAAGGCGGCGCGCAGCCCCGCCACAGGAGTTTCCCGGGCAGCGGCCTTGAGATGGAGCAGGCTATCACTGTGGAGCGCCCAGTGATCCAGGCTCGCCTGGGCGTCAAGCGTCAAGGTGCCGGCTCCGAGCTTCAATCGGCCTGCGGTTATTCTGGTCCTGTCCGAGGCTCCAAAAATATTTGCCTGGAAACCGTCCCAAGGCCATCCGCCATAATCGAAAGGTCCGGCTTCCAGATGGCCGTCAATTTCCGGATGGCTGAAGGTTCCGGACACCTTGCCGGTAAAGATCGCCTTGCTTCTGAGGACCAGGGACAAAGGCTTTCGAGTTTCGATAAGAATTCTTGCCAGGGAACGCCATTCATCAAAATCTGAAGTCACCATCTTGACTGCCAGTGATGCTTGGGGCGTGCCGAATGCACCCTGAGCTTCTAAGGTGGAATGGGGCGTAGAGATTGTTGCATTTTGGAGATCTACCAGGGTTTTGCGTCCCAGCGCAACAGACCCTTGAGCGCGGCCGTTGAGCGGAAGGCCGCCAGGAGCAGCTTCGGTGGGAGGGCGGAATTGGAGATCGAACTGGGCTCGAAGCCCCGAGCGTTGTTGCCAATTTGCCTGTGCCTTTCCATTGATCTGTGCCAGGGGGTGTAAAAGCGCGATTGTGCCTGAAGCTCCTGGAATTGATAGAAGAAGGGCACGAAGGCTCAAATTTTCAAGCTGGCCGCTGAACGCGAGGCTGGGGAGAGAATTCCGGAAGGAAAGGGTCGCTTCACCTTGCGCTCTTCCTTCAAGCCCGGTAAAAGTGACGTGGGCGAGCTTCAGGCGTTGCCGCTCAAATACGTAGTGCGACGAAAGGCTTACCACGCCAGGCTTGAATTGAGGAATGGCCATCTCAAGTTCGCGGGCTTGGGCGCGGCCTCGAACCGTCAGGCCCGCCTCGCCGTAGGCGCCCGTTCCGTCCAGATAGAGGTAGCCCTTTTGCACTGCGGTGACGCCCAGCGCCCTTGCGAACTGCTCGAGACCGCCATTGGTCCGAAAGTCGAAATTGCCGGCGAACTGGGGCGTCCAATGGATGGAGCCGCGTGCCTGGCCTCGAAGGCTCTCGATTTGCCAGCTTAATGAAGAAACTTCCACCTGACTGCCGGAGAGTTGAAAGGTGGTGGCGAATGAAAGAGGTGGCAACGTTCTGGACTTCCAATTGAAAACCGTATTAGAGGAAGCGATTGTCCCCAGATAGCGTCGATCGCGGCTCAGTCGCAACTGAATCGCCACGTTGCGGGCGGCAACTTCAAAAGGCAAACGACGGTTATTCCAGTTGAGCGTGGTGTGGGCCAAGGTTAGACGGTGAATGTCGAGGTCCATCAAACCTTTAATCGTTTGTCCACTCTCCGGTGCGGCACGAGATCCCGTCAGGTTGGTTGATCCATCCGGATAGATTGCCAGGTGGATCTCAGCCTGCTGCCACTCGAGGCTTCGTAAAAGCAGGCGAAATCGGAACAAGGAAACAGGACTAATCTTGACAACAACGTTCTGGGCGGAAAAAAGGGGCTGTTCGGAGGTTGTCTCGCGACCGTGGATCGTAAGCTGCCGTGCGCTGATTCTCAGGTCCAGAGGATGGAAACCCATTCCGACAATTTCAACTTTTCCTCCTGTGATTTCTTCGAGGTTGGCCTGGATGCGATGTTCAAGGACGTGCCGAAACCAGGGAGTGCTCGCCAAACCTATCACTACGGCAAATACGGCGAGGATGACCCCCATCGCGTGGATGAGCCGATCAACGAATTTCGGTATCCCTCGGACTCTAAATTTCATTGCCTCTTCCCAAAGATTCAGTTCGAGTGAATCGTGACCCGGCTAGTGGATTTCAGCCGTTCAAGCCACTTCTCCAGCAGTTGATTCATTTTCCTTTGCACGAGAATTTCCTGGATCTTATCGCGAACATCAGCAAGCGGAGGTGGCGGAGTGCTATGGCCTTTGGCATATTCCGGAACAAAAGTTTCTTTGTAGTAAGTTCCAACTTCTTTCGGGTCCGGCCACGCGCTGGGTCTCAGGCGTTCATCGATCATGCGCAAGGTCCTCTGGTAGATGGCCAGACGCTTCAGCACCTGGGGTTCGGTCATGCCAAGCGCATGGAGGGCTGAGCGGTAACCTGTGTCGCTGGGAAATTCCTTTCGGACCTCGTTCAATGTTTTCTCGGCCGCCTTTTTGGAACTCGCTGATTCCGTGGCTTCAATGCCCATCTGCTCCGCAAGGAGCTGTTGACTGATCAACCTATTCAGGACGGCTTTACGGTCAGCGGGGTCAGGCGAGCCCGCTGGAGACCGGCACTGAAGGAATTGTTCAAAGTGGTACTCCTCTTCGACCTCACGCTGGGTAATGGCGACGGGGCCGATGGATGCAACAACCCGGTCCAGAGTCTCACCCCCGGCGGGCCTTGTCAGCAGCACCATCGCGCCGACCGCCAACCAGGCGATCAGAAGCTTTGCCCGATACTCAAGAAATATTGGACGTGCGATAGTTGGCGGACCTCCACACCGCCCGGCACCGCAACTTGATAATGCGGCGGATTTAGGGAATAGCCCACATCGAACCTCAGGGGTCCCACCGGCGTCGTATAAAGCAATCCTACACCCACGGCGTGAACGGTATAGTCGAAGTCCGTGGGCGAATTTTGGGTGACCTTGAACAGACGCATTTTTCGAATCGTCGAATAGACGTTTCCCATGTCGTGGAAAAACACCACTCCCAGACGGTTATTTGCGAAGGACATGCGCAGCTCGAATGAGTTCAGGAACAAAGCATTTCCCCCGATGGGATAACCTGTTTCGGGATCGCGCGGTCCCGCTTGGTTGATCGAAAAACCTCGGTCGGAATCACTGCCGCCCATGAAAAAGCGCTCCGGCAGCGGAATGTCGTGGGTCAGGACGACTTGTTGTTGTCCATTGGCGCCGGTGAGGGTGACGCTTCTGAGCCCTCCGTAAGGTGATTCGACGGCAAAACGAGTGTTGCGGGCAAAGATCAAATGGGGGCCTAAGCGGTAATAGGTCGAGTTCTGGGCAGAAAAGCGGAGGAAATTCGCTTCAGAACCCAAGCCCGACCATGAGACGCCGGCGTCAGCCAGCGTATACGAGCCCCGGGTGGGATTAATCGGGTCATCCCGGCGGTCGCTAACGTAACTCAAGGCAAACATGCCAATGCGGGCGGGAAGGCTGAACAAAGGAATTTGGTTGGCCGAAATACGGTTCGACAAATCCAGCGCCTGGACATTGCGAAAAGAGTACCGGGCCGACAGAAATGTGGTTGCGCTCCAGCGCTTTTCAGCCAGGAGAGAAACTTCCTCGCGCTTTGCCGTAAAGGTTAGAACGTTTTGGCTGTAGTCAGCGGAAGCGTCAAACCGGACGCTAATGTCGCGCCGGGAAGGAAACCTCGGGATGAAGTAGCTGAGAGCGGCGCCTTTATCGAGAGAAGAAAGCCTGCCGTGGAAACTTGCCGTCTGGTTACGCCCTCCTACATTCAAGCGCGAAAGGTCAAGAGAGACGCGCGGGCTGGCTTTCAACTGGCCTTGGGGATCATTACTCCCCAGACGCTGCACTTCAATTCCGCCGCCATAGCCCAGGGTCCAACGGCGCGCTTCTTCCATATTGACCAGGATGGACTTATTGGTTTCTCCCGTCCCGGGATTTTCAGGCGCAATCTGCACTTGATTAAAAAGACCGAGGTCATAGAGCTGGCGCTGGGACTCCAGGATGTTGCCCTCGTTGACAGGTTGCTCCGGACGAAATGAGATCTCGCGCCGGACGACTCCGCCGCGCGTGTGCTTATTTCCCAGCAAGACAATTCGGCGAATGAACTCTTCACGGCCTGGTTCCACTCGATACTCGATATTGACAACATGGCTTGGGGGCGAGGGGGTACTGCTTGCGTCAACTTTGGCGTGAGTGTATCCGTGGTTCGCAAAGTACTGAAGAATGGTGTTGCGATCTTTTTGCTCGTTTTGAGGAGAATAAGGCCGTCCGGGCATGTTGGCCAGCCGGGACAACAGCAGCTTTTGTTGGTCTGCGGCAACGCCTTGCAGGGCAAGGTTTCCGACCAGCGTTTGCACTCCTTCTTGGATGTCCAGCGTCACAAAGAGGTGATTCGGCTGGTCGTGGTAGTCGTCGTTGAATTGGGGAGTGATCCTCGTATCCAAAAAGCCGTGCGATTGATAAAGTGCTTTCAGTGAATCGATATCCTGGGAAAGTTGTTTTTCGCTGAAAGCGGCGCTTTCGAAAAGGAATCCGGCGGGGTGGATGGTCATGGCGGGCAGAAGTTCGGTGTCTGGAAGGTAATGGTTACCAACGAATTTATATCCTTCAAATTCGCTCCATGCTCCCCGGTTCACGGTGTAGGTGATCTGGAGTTGGTTGGGCCTAGGATGAGTGATGGGCGCCACGCTGACCGAGGCATGGAAATACCCTTTCTGCTGGAAAAAATCCCTTAAGGCCTCAGTTCCCTTTTTCAGTGCCAGTTCATCAGTCACGCCGTCCTGGTAGGCCGGGAGAATATTCCGCAGCTTTGAGGTCGATACGTCGGCCCCGCGCACTCGGACCTGGATAATAGGACCGGCTTCTGATTCCACGTAAAGCTCTTCTGTATTAGTTTTGGGTTCGAAGACTCGTTTTTGAATAATGGTATTGGCTTGCAGGTAGCCCCACTTCATGTAGAAATTGTGGAGCTTGAAAAGGCCCTTCTCGACGTCGGACGAGGTGAGATGATCGCCTCTCTTCCATCCGGCTACCGAACTTAAGCGCGCTTCAGGATAGGCGGGCTGGCCTTCGAATATGATTTTGCTGACGTGGGCTGGCGAACCGGAGTTAATTGTGAACAGGACATTTGCTACTTGCGTTACTGAATTGCGGACAACCCTGGTCTGGATCTTGGGTTGGTAGTAGCCGTTGTCGGCAAGAACCTGTTGGATGTCGTTCTTTGCGCTCGAAAGATCTTGTTCGTTTAAAGGATTTCCTAGAGGCAGCCGTGCAGCCGCGATAAGAGTGCTCGGGCTAAGCAGTTTGAAGGTTCCCGCGGCCTGCACAACTCCTATAAAATACTGCGCTTTTCCAACAAAAAGCAGCTCAACGCCGCCAGGAACGTTTTCGGCGTCAGCTCGGAGATCAATAAATTGGCCTGTGGCGTAAAGCTCCTTAAGGCTATCATCCACTTTGGCAGGATCCAGCGGCTCACCGGCCTGCTGGAGGATTTGTTTCTTGAATTGGGAGAGACGGAGATCGGCGTCGGTCTTAAGGCTTATACGAACAACGGTGCGGCCCCACTCCGGGGAAGAGGCCAGGACCAGGCCCACGCATCCAAGCCATGCCAATGCCAGCATGATACCCGCGCACCCAAGGAGCTTGCCTATAGATGCATACCGACCTCTCTCGGCCGGTGCATGCGACCGAGCGAGAGAGGTCTTGAGGCAGCGACGTTTGGCGTAAAGTTCTTTCCAAGAGATTGCGCTTCACCCCCGACCTCTTTATTATATCTTTCATCGTTGAATCCGTCGAAGAAACCCGAACGATCTCATTGCGTCGTGGAAGACAAGCCGTTGCAAACTCTCTGCACTGCATGAGTTTGACTCCCAACATCTTGAGACAGGAGGCCACCCGCTCCGTCTTGGCCGGTTCCGTTTTCGTCGCCAGAAGAGGGGATGGGGTCCGATTGCGCGCCTCAATGCGGGCTATTGAACCAATGTTCCGAGCAGTTGCTTGAGAAGATTATCGGAAGGGAATGCTTGGCCAAGGTGCTGTCGAAAACCTTCTGCCCAACGGAAACCACCGCACTTTCCAACTTCTTGCGCCATCTTTCGCATGGTTACGAGGGTTCCGGGGATTTCTTGCTGTGCCTTGAGCCAGGCCTGCTGGCTCTTGTGGCAGGCCAGCATTTCCTCCTTGCGATCGAGGGTCTTACTGATGTTGACGTAGAACCCAGACGCTATTTTGTTTCCGAGGATGTCGCGTCTGCCAAAGGCATCGACATAGTAGAGATGCGGGACTGCGGAAAGGGGTGGCGCCGGGTGTCGAAGGCCCGTCTTATAGTTAGGAGCCATCGCGCCGAAACATGCGGTTTGAGTGAGACGGCTTACCGTCTCATGATCGAGCATGTAATCAGCCGGAGGATGCGTGAAGACGAGGGACGGCTGTACTTGGCGGACGAGTTCCATCACTTTGTTCAGATGCAGATGGTCATAAAAAATGAGCAGGTCTTTCCCCTTGAGACAGTGGTACCGGGCCCCGATTAACGAAGCGGCACGCGTGGCCTCGCGCTGGCGTACGGCAGCAATTTTGGAAGGAGGGAGGGTCGTGCTCCCGCAGTCTCCCGCCGACATTGTTGCGATGTGGACACACGCGCCGCGGGCGGCAAGATGAGCCAAGGTTCCGGCGCAAAGGAATTCTGCGTCATCCGGATGAGCGAATAGAGCAAGAACATTAATGGAATGTGGCATGGCGTTTGAGTCCAACTCTCCCTTCTGTGCCAGGAACGGCCGCCGCCGGATGGTAGATCCGCAGGTCGATTCCAGTGGTGCTCTCGATCTGAAACATAGACACCTATGGCCAATACTGTCCGGTAAAAGTTCAGAGCATTCTTTGTAACTGCCTCAGCACGCGAAGGTAAGGGGTCCTGATGAAATTTTTCGATTTCAAATTTTTGTCGCTTCGTGAGCACCATAGGACTGCTTGCC
>Ga0307372_10001593_pt1 | contig 39203 bp, 38 predicted proteins | sample OX1MG_FD_202533 | JGI IMG/M metagenome (GOLD analysis project Ga0307372, IMG submission 202533) | Soil microbial communities from Risofladan, Vaasa, Finland - OX-1 | ecosystem: Environmental > Terrestrial > Soil > Coastal area > Acid sulfate soil | place: Finland: Risofladan, Vaasa | collected...
GTTGACGAATTCAAGGCGCTTCTTTGATTGCACCGCATGAGTAGCCAGGGGATTCTCTCGTGAAGGTCATCCGCACCGACATCGCGGAGGTGCTGATCCTCGAGCCGAAGGTGTTCGGCGACCAGCGCGGCTGGTTCTTCGAGAGCTACAACCGGCGCGCGTTCCGCGAGGCGACGGGCATCGACGTCGAGTTCGTGCAGGACAACCACTCGCGCTCGGCGAAGAACGTGCTGCGCGGGCTGCATTACCAGATCCGGCAGCCGCAGGGAAAGCTGGTGCGCGTCGTCGCCGGCGAGATCTGGGACGTGGCAGTCGACCTGCGGCGCAGCTCGCCGACCTTCGGCAAATGGGCGGGCTTCACGCTCTCGGCCGAGGCGAAGCGCGCGGCGTGGGTGCCGGCCGGCTTCGCGCACGGCTTCCTGGTGATGTCGGAGTTCGCCGAGGTGCAGTACAAGACCACCGACTACTACGCGCCGGAGCAGGAGCGGGTGCTGCTGTGGAACGATCCGGCCCTGGCGATCCCCTGGCCGCTCGCGGGCGAGCCGGCGTTGAACGAAAGGGACCGGCGCGGCGCGCCACTGGCGCAGGCCGAGACCTACGCCTAGGTCAGGTCGACTTGCGAACCCAAGCGTTTCAGGCCAAGCGCCTGAGCTGGACGGCGCAGGAAGAACCGCGCTGCGCTACGTGCATGCCGCAGCGAGTAGCGCAGATCGCGGTGGCTGCTGCGGCGTGCGGCGTGGACTACGTGCACACTCGGACACACGGCAACCCGTAAGCCCAGTTCGCGAAATCGTGCGCAGATGTCGACATCTTCGTAGTAGAGAAAATAGCCCTCATCAAAGCCCCCTACTTTTGCGAATGCGGTCGAACGGAATAGTACGAACATCCCGGCAATCCAGTCCGGATGATAAATCTCGCGTCCCGCGGTGGTTATTCGCGATCGCGACAGTCCAAGGGCTTTGCCGGTGATTTCCCAGATAGTGGGAAACGAGCGTGCATGGTCCTCGGAGCGACCGAGCGGGTCGATGACGTTGGGGGCTATCGCCGCGAGCGATGGCTCGCGCATGGCATCGAGGAGCGCGCCGAAAGGATCCGACTCGATTCGGATATCGGGGTTGAGTACGCAGAACAGCTCGGTGTTACAGCGGGCAAACGCGCCATTGTGGTTCGCGCCAAAGCCCTTGAGGCGCGCATTGCGCAGGACCTCGAGCGGGAACCCGCAGCTCGGCAATGCCCGAAAGGAACTTTCCGGGATGTTCTCCGTAAGGATCGCGCACAGCGGCGTCCGCACATTGCGGTCCAGATCCCGGAGCAGGGCGCACACCAGGTCCCGCTGGCCGTGGCTGACGATCGATAGCGTGAGGCGGAGTTCATTCACCCAAAACCACCCGTTCCAAGCTCGCGACGTCGAAACCGCGCGGTACCGATATAATTCGCCTGCGGCATGTATTCGCGTCTGCCAATTTTTCCCCTCATTATCTTAACCCAGCCCCGCACGATGGACGCGTCACGATTGACCAGCTACGACCCCAATACGATCCATTCGACCGAGTTGCCCAGAAAATCCAATATTCGACTAGCGGCTGAAGATATTCGCGACGGCGTCGCCAGCATTCATATCTGGCCAATGCTCGGCTGGCAGGAAATCAGGCAGCGCTACCGCCGGTCCACGTTGGGCCCCTTCTGGCTCACGATTAGCACCGGTACCCTGCTCACGGCGATGGGGCCGTTGTACGGCAAATTGTTTAACCAAAACGTTTCAGGCTACTTCCTATACCTAAGCGTTGGCTACATCCTATGGCAGCTGATCGGCCAGCTCATCAACGATGGTTGCAACGCATTCATTTCATCGCAGAGCTATATCACGCAGGTTCGCCTGCCGCTGAGCGTGCACGTGTTGCGCGGCGTCTGGCGCAACATGATTATTTTCTTCCACAACCTTCTGTACATTGCGCTGGTACTGCTCTACATCCGACCGCATCTCGGGTGGCAGGTGCTGCTTTTCCCAATTGCGCTATTACTGATCGCGGCAAACGGTGTATGGATCGGGCTCACGCTGGGCCTGATCTGCGCGAGATTCCGCGACATGCCGCAGATCGTGGGTAGTCTGGTCACGGTGGCATTCTTTCTGACGCCGGTCATGTGGCAGCGGCACATGCTGGGAAGGCACGCGTGGGCTGTTAACCTCAATCCGTTCTATCACTTTCTCGAGATTGCCCGCAGCCCTCTGATCGGAACCGAGACGAGCGGCACCTCTTGGGCCTGCGCCGCGGGAATCACCGTTGCGGGCTATGTGGTGACACTCGTGATGTTCAGCCGCTTCCGCGCGCGAATCGCTTACTGGTTGTGACGCATGACCTACGTCCGGGCAAGTGACGTCGTCGTCGACTTTCCAATCTACGGCGCCAAAAGCCGCTCCTTAAAGCACACGATGATCCGGGCGGCCACTGGGGGCGCATTGGCCAAGGATGCAGCGGATCGAGTGGTGGTGCGGGCGCTCGACAAAGTCAGCTTCGATTGGCGGGAAGGCGACCGGGTCGGTCTGGTGGGCCACAACGGGTCAGGAAAGACAACCCTGCTGCGCGCGATCGCCGGTATCTATGAGCCGAGCGAAGGCAGAATTGATGCGCGCGGCCGCATAGCATCGATGCTGAGCGTGTCCGTTGGCATGGAACAGGAGGCGACGGGCTACGAGAACATCTACTTACGTGGCACGATTATGGGGCTGACACGACGCGAGATCGCCGCAAAGGTTGATGAAATCAGCGCGTTCTCGGAACTGGGCGACTACCTGGACATGCCGATACGTACGTACTCCAGCGGCATGTCGATGCGTCTTGCTTTCGCAATCTCGACGAGCGTGGATGCGGATATTTTGCTTATGGATGAATGGCTTAGCGTCGGTGACGCATCGTTCGCTAAGAAGGCCCAGGCGCGGTTGTCGGAACTCGTTGGCCGCGCCAAGATCCTCGTCCTGGCGTCGCACAATCTGGATATGGTGAAGTCGAATTGCGGCAAAATCCTCTACTTAGAACACGGTCGAGTAGTGCGCGAGTCTTAAATCTGCCGCGGCCAAGCCGGGTCTCTCCAACGTAACATCACATATCAAAGCGGATCGGAAGGCACCGATGAAATTGCTCGTTACGGGTGCGTGCGGATACAAGGGCACGGTTCTCGTCCCCAAGCTACTGGATCTGGGCCACGAGGTCGTCGCGTTCGACATAATGTGGTTCGGCAATTACCTTCACCCGCATCCCAGGCTGACGGTGGTCAAGGGCGACGTGCGCGAAATCGACGAGGTGCCGCTCGACGCCATCGAGGCGATCATTCACCTGTCCTCGGTCGCCAACGACCCCTGCGGCGACCTCGACCCCAAGTTGACCTGGGAGATTAGCTGCCTGGCCACGATGCAACTGGCGGATCGAGCGGCGCGCAGAGGAATCGAGCGCTTCATCTACGCTTCTTCTGGCAGCGTCTACGGCGTGAAGGACGAGCCGCAGGTCACCGAGGACCTCGAGCTCACACCGATTTCGGAGTACAACAAAACGAAGATGGTGGCCGAGCGCGTGCTGCTCAGTTACGCGGATCGGATGGCCGTGCAGATCATTCGACCGGCGACCGTCTGCGGCTATTCGCCCCGCATGCGCCTGGACGTCTCGGTGAACATGCTCACCATGCAGGCGCTCATGCGCGAACACATCACGGTGTTCGGCGGCAAGCAGACCCGCCCGAATATACACATCGACGACATCACGGATGTGTATCTATTCATGTTGGAGCATCCGGAGCATCGCGGCATCTACAACGCGGGCTTCGAGAACATATCGATCATGGATATCGCTGAACGCGTGGTCGAGCACGCACCTGCGACGATTACGGTTACGGAATCGAAAGACCCGCGGTCCTACCGTGTGAACTCGGACAAGCTGCTCGCCACCGGTTTTCGTCCGAGGAAGAGTGTCGATGACGCGATCAAGGAACTGGTCCACAAATTCCGCGCCGGGGAGCTGAAGGACGAGGAGCGGTTCTACAACCTGAAGTGGATGCAGCGGGAGGTGATGAAGTGACCGCGGGCCCATCCCGGTCGGGCGCGCTGTGCGCGGACTACGCCGCGCGACTCCAAACGGTCCTTCAGGGCGCGAGCTGGGACGGAGTTACGCTTCTGGCGGAGGAGCTACTCGACTGCTGGAAGACCGGTCGCCAGGTGTTCATGTGCGGCAATGGCGGCAGCGCCGGCAACGCCATGCACTTAGCGAACGACTTCCTTTACGGGATCTCAAGGACTGCAGGTTCGGGTCTGCGGGTGCATGCGCTGCCGGCGAACGCATCAGTCGTAACCTGCCTAGCAAACGACGAAGGCTACGAGGAGATCTTCGCGCTGCAGCTTGCGGTGCACGCGAGGGCGGGGGACGTGCTGGTTGCGCTTTCGGGTAGCGGCAATTCGCCCAACATTCTGCGAGCGCTGCAGGAAGGCGGGCGCATGCAGATGAAGACCTTTGCGGTCCTCGGGTTCTCCGGAGGGAAGGCGAAGGCGATGGCGGACGTAGCAATCCATTTCGCGGTCGATGACATGCAGATCGCCGAGGACCTGCAGCTCATCGTGGGCCATATGCTGATGCAATTCCTATTTGCGCATCGCAACAGTGTGATGTCCCCGACGTCCTGAATGGCCCGCATCGCGGTACTGGGTTCGAACTCGTTCGCGGGGGCGTGGTTCGTCGATGTGGCGCTGAGCGCTGGGCATGGGGTACTCGGCGTAAATCGCTCAGCGGAGGGGTCGGCGATCTTCCTGCCGTATCGCGCAAACTCTCGGGCGAAGGATTACGTTTTCAGGCAGCTCGACCTGAACCGGGATGCCGAGGCGATCTGCGAAGCGCTTGTTGCGTATGAGCCGGAGTACATTGTCGACTTCGCCGGTCAGGGCATGGTGGCGGAGAGCTGGCGCCGGCCGGAGCAGTGGTACCGGACGAACATCGTCGCGAAGGTGCGGCTGCACGATTTTCTGCGGCAGCAGCCATGGCTGCGCAAATACGTGCGCGCATCGACGCCGGAGGTTTACGGCAGCGCGGCGCATCGCATCCGGGAGGATCAGCCGTACGCGCCGAGCACGCCCTATGCGGTTTCCCACGCGGCGATCGATATGAGCCTCGCGGCGTTCTTCAGGAATTACGGCTTCCCGATGGTGCTCACGCGCTTTGCCAATTTCTACGGTCCCGGGCAGCAGCTTTACCGCATCGTCCCGCGCACGGTCATCTACGCCCTGGCGCAGCGCAAGCTGCAACTGCATGGCGGCGGTACGTCGATCCGCGCGTTCATCCACGCGCGCGACGTTGCGGAAGGGATGCTTGCGGTCGTGGAGCGCGGACGCCCCGGGGAGGTTTACCATTTTTCTCCCGACGACTTCCATTCGATCCGAGAAGTCGTGGAAACGATTTGCATTCAGCTTGGTGTTCCGTTCGATACCGTTGCGCAGGTGGCGGCGGATCGCCCCGGCAAGGACCAGGCGTACCTGATGGACGCAGGCAAGGCGCGCTCCGAGCTGGGCTGGAGCCCCCGCTATTCGCTTGCACAAGGGGTTCGCGAGACCATACGATGGGTGCAAGACAACTTCGATGAAATCCGCAGCCTCGAGTGGGACTACGTGCACAAGCCATAGGGACCAGTTGATGAAGCAAGAAAAGGGAATGAGGATCGAGCGCAACTTCCTGCCGCAGCAATACGAGGCGACCGGCAAGTTGGAGATCAACCACAATTTCCTCCATGCTCAGTTCGCGGATCACGACGAGATCCTGCAGAAGGTGAAGCAGGTTGTACTGAGCGGCGACTTTACGCTGGGTCGCGAGGTAGACAGGCTGGAGGACGAATTCGCGACGGCAGTCGGTGCTGGCCACGGGGTGGGCGTGGGAAGCGGTACGGACGCGCTTTTCCTCAGCCTGAAGGCGCTCGGGGTGGACAAAGGGGACGAGATCATCACTACGCCCTACACCTTCTTCGCGACCATCGGGGCAATCGTCACGGCAGGCGCACGGCCCGTATTCGTCGACATTCGTGAGGACTACAACATCGATCCGGCCAGAATGGAGGCGGCGATCACGCCACGCACCAAGGCCATCCTTCCCGTGCATTGGTCCGGCAAACCCTGCGACATGGACCCGATCCTCGAAATCGCCGGCAGACACGGACTCGCGGTGATCGAAGACGCGTGCCACGCGGTCAAAGCGACCTACAAGGGGCGCGGCGCGGGGGCCCTAGGTACAACCGGGTGCTTCAGCTTTCACCCCCTCAAGAACCTGAACGTCTGGGGCGACGGGGGCATCATCACCACGAACAACGGTGAGCTCGCGGCCACGCTGAGGTTGATGCGCAACCACGGGCTGGTGAACCGGGACGAGTGCCGCGTATTCGCCTACAACTCCCGGCTCGATACGGTTCAGGCCGTGGTCGCGCGCCACCTAATGCGTAGGCTCGATCACATCACGGCGCGAAGAATCGAAAACGCGACCTACTTCGACGCGAAACTGCGTGCCATTGCGGAGGTCCGCGTTCCGGAGCGTGAAGCGTGGGTAAAGCAGGTGTTTCACCTGTACATCGTGCGCTGCGAACGGCGCGATGCGCTCCAGCGGCATCTGGTGTCGCACGGTGTTGACGCGAAGGTCCACTATCCGGTGCCGATGCATCTCCAACCCGCTGCGAAGCCATTCGGCTACCAGCGCGGCGCCTTCCCTGTCAGCGAGGCGGTCGCGGACTCGGTTCTTTCCTTGCCGGTGCACGAGTTCATCACGCGCGAGCAGCAGAACTGCGTGGTGGATCTGATCCAGCGCTTCTATAAGTCCTGAGAGTCGGGAATATGCACGTACCGTTCGTCAGTCTCGAGCGGCAATATCTAGGGCTTCGAGAGCAGCTAATTGCCGAGTTCGATCGTGTCGGCAAGAGCGGCATGTACATCATGGGCGAGACGCTCGCGCGTTTCGAAGCCGAGGCCGCCGCGTTCTGCGAGACACACTACGCGCTCGGCGTCGCGAATGGCTCGGACGCGTTGTTTCTCGCGCTTAAGGCGCTCGGGATCGGTTCTGGCGACGAGGTTGTCACCTGCCCGAACTCGTTCATCGCAACGGCCTGGGTCATCGTTGCCGCCGGAGCCAAGCCGGTCTTTGTGGACGTTACGCCCGACTACAACATGGACGTCGCGAAGCTGGAGGCAGCCCTCACTCCAAGGGTGAAGGCAGTCATTCCGGTGCATCTGACTGGCAGGCCGGCGGAGATGGATGCGGTGAACGCCCTTGCGGCGAAGCACCGGTTCGCGGTCGTGGAAGATGCCGCTCAGGCCATCGGAGCGCGCTACAAGGGAAGACGCGTCGGCTCCCTTGGCACGGTCGCAGGATTCAGCCTGCATCCGCTCAAGAACCTTGCGGTAATGGGCGACGGAGGCCTGGTGACCACCAGCGACCGCGCTGTCTACGAGCGCGTTGTCATGCTGCGCAACCACGGCTTGCGCAACCGGGACGAGTGCCAAATCTGGGGCTACAACTCGCGGTTGGATCCGCTGCAGGCGGGTATCGCCTCGATCAAGTTGCGTCACCTCGATCTGTGGAACCGGCGCTGCCGCGACATTGCCGCCCGCTACCGAGAGTCCTTGAACGAGGTGGTATGGGTGCCGCGGGACCAGGCGCACGAAGAGTGCGTGTACCATAATTTCGTCATTCAGCTGGATGACCGCGACCGCCTGATGGCGCATCTTGAGCGTTGCGGGGTAGGAAGCCGCATCCATTACCCGATTCCCATTCACATGCAGGAATGCGCGCGCCCGTTGGGGTACCGGGCAGGGGACTTCCCCGTCACCGAAACGCTCGCGAAGCGCATGGTGAGCCTGCCGATCTATCCGGAGCTCGCGGAGGCGGAAATCGAGCATGTAGTGCGGTCCGTACTGAGCTTTTTCGGAAAGTGAGGTGGTAATTGGGCAAAGAAATCGACTTGATGGTGAACTACCCGCGCGCTAAGCGCGATGTGAAGGAGCGGGGAGCGACTAAGACCGAAGAGGATCGTGCAACCGCGCGGCGCTTCGACAAGGACTTCTTCGACGGCGACCGTCGTGTGGGCTACGGCGGGTTCAAGTACCATCCGCGCTTCTGGCAGCCGGTGATCCCGACTTTCCGGGAGCATTACGGGCTGACCGCCAAGAGCTCCATCCTCGACGTCGGCTGTGCCAAGGGATTCATGCTGCACGATTTTGCGCTGCTCATCCCGGGGATCACTGTCAAAGGCGTGGACGTGTCGACGTACGCCATCGGCAACGCGATCGAGGACGTGCGAACCCACGTGCGGGTCGCGAGCGCAAATTCGCTGCCGTTTCCGGACAAGTCTTTCGATCTCGTGATATCGGTGACGACCGTTCACAACCTGGAGCGACCGGACTGTGCGCAAGCGCTGCGTGAAATCATGCGCGTAAGCCGAGGCGATGCGTTCATTACCGTGGATGCCTACCGTAACGACGAGGAGAAAGAGCGCATGTTCGCCTGGAACCTCACTGCCAAGACCGTGATGCACGTCGACGAGTGGAAGCGATTCTTCGACGAGGTCGGCTACCGCGGCGACTACTACTGGTTCATCCCCTGACGCGATGAAGGCTGCGGAGCGCGGCGAGAGCGTATCGCTGGAATGGCAGCTGCTGTTCCGGATGAAGCGCATCCGCCACGTCGAGGAGGAGATTGCCCGGCGCTACGGCGAGGAAAAGATGCGCTGCCCCACCCACCTTTCGATCGGGCAGGAGGCCGTGGCGGCGGGTGTCGGCCTCGCCCTGCGGCGCGACGATTTTGCGGTGAGCACGCACCGCGCACATGCGCATTACCTCGGCAAGGGCGGTGATCTCCGGGCGATGATCGCCGAGATCTACGGCAAGGCGACAGGCTGTTCGCGGGGGCGTGGAGGCTCAATGCACCTGATTGACCTGGCCGTAGGCTTCGAGGGTTCGACGGCGATCGTCGCGAGCTCTATTCCGGTCGGCGTCGGCCTCGCCCTTTCGGCCCAGCTTCACGGCACCGATCAGTTGTGCTGCATCTTCCTCGGTGACGGCGCCGTCGAGGAGGGCGTGTTCTACGAATCTGCGAACTTCGCCGCAGTCCGGCGACTGCCGGTGCTGTTTCTGTGCGAGAACAACCTCTATTCGGTCTACTCACCCCTGTCGGTTCGGCAGCCGGAAGGCCGCAAGATTCACGATATGGTCGGAGCCATCGGGCTGGAGACTGCGCACGGAGATGGCAACGACGCTGACGAGGTATATTGTACGGTTGCTGAGGCGATTCGCGGGATACGCGAGGGCGGCGGACCGCGGTTTCTGGAATTCTCGACGTACCGCTGGCGTGAGCACTGCGGGCCGAACTACGACAACGACATCGGCTACCGAACCGAGGAGGAATTCATCGAGTGGAAGGCACGCGATCCGATCCCGCGCTACGAGCGCCGGCTGCTTGCCGCGGCACTGCTGAGCCAGAGCGAGGTCGCTGCGATGCAGCTAACGATCGAGCGGGAGGTCGAGGATGCCTTCGCATTCGCCGACGCATCGCCATTTCCCGATCCGAGTGACGCCGGTATGAACGTGTACCGCTGATGCGGAGACGAAGCGTGGCCCGCAACATCAGTTTCGCACAGGCGGTCAACGAGGCTCTCCACGAGGCGATGGCCGCGGACCGCGGCGTCATCTGCTACGGGCTGGGTGTCGACGACCCGAAGACCATCTTCGGGACTACCAAGGGACTGCAGGAGCGCTTCGGCGCGGCGCGCGTATTTGACACTCCGACGGCGGAGAATGCCATGACCGGCATCGGGGTCGGGGCGTCGCTCAATGGCATCCGGCCCGTAATGGTGCACCAGCGGCTCGATTTCTTCCTGCTTGCGATGGACCAGCTTGTAAACAATGCTGCCAAATGGCGCTTCATGTTTGGCGGCCAGCGCTCGGTCCCGATCACGATCCGGCTGATCCTGGGACGGGGGTGGGGCCAGGGGCCGACCCATTCGCAGTCGCTGCATGCCTGGTTTGCGCACGTGCCGGGTCTGAAGGTCGTGATGCCGACCACTCCCGAAGATGCGAAGGGCCTGCTGCTGTCTTCGATCTTCGACGACAACCCAGTACTGTTCTTTGAGCACCGGTGGCTCCACAACATGGAGGGGGATGTGCCGATCGGCGATTGTCGTGCACCCCTTGGCGTCGCCCGCCGTATGCGCCAGGGCGGAGACCTCACGATCGTGGCCATGTCGTATATGGTGATAGAGGCGCTGCACGCTGTAGATTACCTGGCCGAACACGGCGTACGCTGTGATCTCATCGATCCGCGGACGGTAAGCCCACTCGACTGGAACGCGGTGTTCGAGAGCGTGAGCCGCACCGGGCACCTTCTCGTGCTCGATACGGGCGCCGCGACCGGTTCCGTAGCCGGTGAAATCGTCGCGCGAGTGGCAATGGAATGCTGGTCGAGTCTGAAGCGGGCACCGCGGCGCATCGCGATGCCGGACTTTCCAGAGCCGACCAGCTTCGCCCTGACCAGGGGATTGCACCCGCGCGCCGAGACCATCCTCGCTGCGGTGAACGAGATGCTGGGCACGGACATTCCTGGCGGCGCGCTTGCCGCGCAGCGCAAGCACCCGCACGACGTGCCAGGCGATTGGTTCAAGGGCCCGTTCTAGAAGCGAGCGCCATGATCACGATTCCGCCAAAGGCCATGTATCCGGCCACGCTGGTCGTCCCTCCCCAGGGGTCGGACGAGCCAATCGACGACCAGTACCGCATCGAGGTGCTGCCGATTATCCGGATCGAGAGCCCGCCCAGCTGGAAGCAGCTGGAGAAGTCCGCCATCGATCAGTGGATGCAAAGCAGGGCGCTCAAAGACGTCCTCGGGCTGTTCGCGCGCTACCCGCGCCACTCCCTGTTGAGCAGCGTGGGACGGGCATTCCTATACCACTTGATCCACTGCGCGCGGCCGGCAGATGTGGCGGAGTTCGGTACGTACTGGGCAGGCACTGCGGAGGTCATGGCACGCTCGCTTCATGCGAACGGTTTCGGTCATCTTTACACCTGCGACCCTTTCGGCGCCGAACGCGCGCCGGCGATCATCTCGCAGTGGCCGCTTGAATTGCAGCAACGCGTCACATTTCTGGCCGCGAATTCGATGGGGTTCGCGGATTACCTCAGGATGCGCGAAATCCGGCTCGACCTCGCTTTCATAGACGGTTGCCACGACTTCGAGTACACGCTCTTCGACGTCTTGACAAGCGCGCGTCTAATGCGGCCCGGAGGCATCGTGGTCATGGACAACGCGGAGCATCCGGGGGTCGTATCCGCGTTTCGCGAGTTCGTGCGCATGAACCCAGACTGGCGTGCGCTGAGTACATTCGACCGCGGGAAGACTCTGGCCGATCCTTTCTCCCAGACGCTCGAGCGCTCCTCGGTGCCGGAGACGACCTTTATGGTACTCGAGGCCCCTCGCTTTGCGAGCGTGCCGGCGGAAACCTACGTAACGACGGGACAGCGGCGCTTCGAGGGTCAGGCCGTCGGAGGCATGCGATTTTCGGCATTGCCAGGCGACGCCGGCGCCCTTCATTTTGAGGGCTGCTTGCGCGGGTTCGGCAGCGCCATGCCGATCGAGGTGAAAGCTATTGGGATGCGGCGCGTCCCCAGGCGCCTGGCAACGCGCGAGATGGTCGTTCGCTTGGATGCGAGTCTTGCATCATCGCCCGATTACACCTCATCCGCCGTGGACAGGTGTACCGCGGAGATCACGCTGTACTGGGTGCCGGATGACGGGGTTTCGACTCTCAAACTGGACGACCTGCCCGTCGCGTGCGTTCCGGAGGCGATATCAACCCATGACGCCTGACGTCGCGCCGTTCACGAAGAACGGCTATCAGGTATTGCCGCAGGTCCTCGATCCGGACGTGGTGGCCCGCGTGCGGAGCTTCCTCGAGCGGCAGGTCGACCGGCAGGTGGGCGCCGCCTGCCGCGAGATTGGTTGCGCGACGCCGGCAGAGCTCGTCACGCAGATCGGCCGCGTAACTGCGACCGGCGAGCGGGCAATCGCCTCGCTCTCGAAAGATGCCCGCGACACGCTTTCGGGGCACTTCAGCCTCGAAGCGCGGCTCTCTCCGGAGCTGTGGGCGATTCCCCGCCTGCCGGAGCTTCGGGGTGTGCTGCGCGCCGTTCTCGGCAGCGAACGGCTCTTCATGCACATGCCGCCCACCGCGCGCTTCGTCCTTCCACGCAATGTCTACGCCGGGGTTCCCGCGCATCAGGACGTCAGCTACAACCGCCACATGACCGACTTCGTCACCGTCTGGGTACCGTTGGTGCAGATCGACGAGGAATGCGGCGGCGTCAGGGTGTACCGTGGAAGCGGGAGTGTCCCGGAATTGCTTGAGCAGGACGAAAAGGACAAGTTCTGGCTGAAGGGCGTGCCCGCCGAGGGATACGCGACGGAGCATTGCATCCTCGATAGCGGGGATATCCTGGTTCTGAACCGCTGGATCATCCACGAGTCGATGCCGAACAGGTCAGGCCGCACACGATTCAGCGTCGACTTCCGGTTCTTCGGGGAGCGCGACACCTCGGACAAGCACTACCTCGACATGCAGACCTGGCAGGTAATTCCCCCTCCGAGGGCGGAGCAATGAAGCGCAAACGCAGCTTCGACGGATTCAAGAAGACCGGACCGGACAGCGACATAGAGGACGCCATTGAACAGCATATCGACGAGCATTCAGTCGCACCGCTCGATGTGCTGAAGCATTTCCCGGTGCTCGCGCGGCGGCAGTGGCTGAAGAGGTTTCTGGCGCACGTCGAGCTTTTCCGGATGACGCTGGATGTCCCCGGGGACATCGCCGAGCTGGGCGTGTTCCGCGGAATTGGGCTGATGACATGGGCCAACCTGCTGGAGGCTTATTGCGTCGGGGACCGCACCAAGATCGTGTACGGATTCGATAACTGGAAGGGATTTACCGGGTTTTCTCCCGAGGACGGGAAGCGGGTTCCCGCAGCCAAAAAGGTCTCCGGCGGCTTCAGTCCCGAGCCCTACCGCCGAGAGCTCGAGGACGCGATCCGGATCTTCGATCGCGATCGGTTCGTGCCCTGGAAAGGGCGGATCAAGCTGGTGGACGGCCAGATCGAAGACACGCTGCCGCGTTTCGTGAAGGACAATCCGGGCGTCCGATTCTCCCTTATCCACTTTGACTGCGACCTGTACGCGCCGACGAAGGCGGCGCTCGAAGCGCTCTGGCCGCGCGTATGTCGCGGCGGGGTCGTGCTGTTCGACGAATACGCAATCGTCGATTGGCCTGGAGAAACGCGCGCAGTGGATGAATTTTTCGCCGACATGCCCGAGTTGCGGCTCAAGACCTTCAATTGGACGAACGTACCCGGCGCATTCGTGGTGAAACCCTGAGCCCAAGCTTGGGCGCCATGGCGCGATCCTTCTGCGTGGTCGGGGCCGACGGACTGATCGGGGCCGCGCTTCGCCAGGCGTTAAAAGACCGCGGTCTGGCGTGCGTCGCCACGACCCGTCGTCCTGAGCGTGCGGCGGGCGACATGCGCCTGCTCGACCTTGCGGACGAGCGCGCGGTCTCGGCCTTCTCGGCCGAGGCGGGCGTAGCGTTCCTCTGCGCGGCGATCACCAACATGCTCGCCTGCGAGCGTGATCCCGAGGGCACGAAGAAGGTGAATGTGACAGCGGCGGTGACCATTGCGCGCCGTCTTTGGGACGCTGGCGCGCATGTCGTGCTGCTGTCGACGAACGTCGCGTTCGACGGCAGCAAGCCGTTTCCGCAGCCAACCAGTCCAGTCGCGCCGGCGAACGAATACGGGCGGCAGAAGGCCCAAGCCGAAGCGGCGATTGCGGCGCTGGGAAATCGCTTTACTATCGTGCGCATGACGAAAGTCCTCGGGCCAAACCTGCCGCTGATCCGGGGCTGGTGCGAGAACTTGAGAAAGGGCAATCCGATACGGCCCTTCGCCGACATTTTCATCGCGCCGCTAAGTCTGCCCTACGTTGTCCGGGCCTTGCTGCGCGTCGGGGAGCATCGGCAGGAAGGGATCCTTCACCTCTCGGGCGAGCGCGACCTCAGTTACGCCGAGTTCGCGACCCTGATTGCCGCGCGTCTGGGCGCGCGGGCCGGGCTCGTGCGGCCGACCAATTCGGCTGAGGCCGGCGTCGTATTGCCGCCGTCGCCCCGCAGCACGGCGCTCGGCAGTTGCGAGCCGGAACGGGAACTGGGTTTGTATGCGCAGTCCGGATCGGAGGTCGCACGCGAATTGGTCGATGCTCTGAACGCTGCGTAAAATTGCGACCATCTTCCGCCGAGGCCACTCGGAACCCGTCGACGTGACTACCAATAAGCTAAAGCTAGCTGCGCCCGATTGCCACAGATTCGACTTGGTGACCGTGGTATGGAGCGGGACCTACACGCGGCTCTTCCTGGCGTACGCGCTTCCCTCCGAGCTCGCGCCCGGCAATATCCCGCGCCTTGCCGCGCGCGGCGACGTGCGCTACCGGATCTTCACGACAGAAGAGGATGCCGGCGCGATTCGTGCTTCGCGAGCCTACGCGGCGCTGGTTGCAATCGGCGGCGTCGAGGTCGACGTTGTCACATTCACCGCACCGAACGTGAACAAATACCAGTACGTCTCGCTCTGGCATGTGCGCGCCGCCAATGACGCTTTCGAGCGCGGCGCCTATGCGGTGTTCCTGTGCCCAGACGGCGCCTACGCGAACGATTCCCTGGGCGCACTCGCTGAGTACGCGAGGCAGGGGTGGGAGGCGGTAATGACTCTCGGCCTGCGCACCTCTGAGGAGAGCGCCACGGCAGAGTTACGACGCCGTAACTCGGGAAATGGTGAATCGCTCGCGATCGAGCCACGCGACGCCGTCACCTTGGCGCTGCGAAATCTCCACCAAATCGAGCGTTCGCTTTTCTGGGATGCGCCGGATACCTCGACTTGGCCCGCGCATCTGTACTTTCGGATTGACCGCAATACGTTCATTGCGCACTGCTGGCATCTGCACCCGATCATGGTGAAGCCGCGTGCCATCGTGCGCGAGCAAATCGGCACTATAGACGGCGGCAGCTATCTGGCCGACCTGCTTTCCGACCCGTCAAAGGCGAAGATCCTTACCGATACCGACAAGTTCTTCTTCATCGAATTCACGCCTCATGGCCGCGTCATCATGCCGGCGCGCATTGGTCCCCATTCGGTGAAGAGCTCGGCACGGTGGGCCAAACAAAACGGCGAGACGATATTTCGCCACTTTTTCGCGACACCGATTCTCGTACATGCCGAGCAGATGGATCAGGGTGCGTTCGAGAGAGTCGCGAACTTCGAGAAATACATTCAAGCCGCGTGTGTCGGACCTATCTTGGCACTCGGACGAAGGTGCGTGGGCGAACGCCTCGCGGCGCCGCTTGTGGCGGCGTACCACTGGCTCGCGTCGGTGTTTCGGCGAAGTCGTTACACGCTGGGAACTTGGCGGCGCGCCCTCAGGCAGGGCCGTTGGCGAGGCCCCTTCGGCAAGCTATTGCGCCGCTCGGCGGCGTCGGCTGCAAGGCCGATTGCAAGCTTTGCCGGATTCCTTGTGCGTGCTCACGCCCTCACTCGCATCCCGATGCTTGAGTTGCACCGCCAAGTGAACGAAGCGATCAGGACGTCACTTTCCGCCGAGGCTCCAAGGGTGGACAGGGATATTCCCATCGTGCAGGTGGGGTTGGAGGCACTCGACCATGGCGACCTGCCTCTCGCGCACGACGCGCTCAGGCTTGCGCGGACCTTGGACCCCACCGAAGAAAACACCTTCTATGAAACGCTGGTCGGCGCTCTGCGCAGCCTGAAGTCCGATGCAGAAGCACGTGCACGACTCCTCGAGCCGAAAGATGATCGTCCGCGGCGGGTTTTCTCAATGGTAGTCTGGGGTGACGAATACGTTGACAATCTCATGCGCTATACGCTGCGGTCGATGTTCGCACCGGGCAATTTGCCGGCGCTGCAGGATGGCACAGTTCTCATGTCGATCGTCACCACACCTTCAGGCGAGCAACGCATACGCGCGGCGGAATCGTTCCGAACTCTCGAACGCTACTCCAGCGTCCAGTTCTTCATTTTTCCAGAGGCGCTAAGCGAGTCGTTTCACTACTCGAGGCCGACGTTTAATTTCTATCGGCTCTACGGCGCTCTCGATCATACGTCAATTCATTTCGCGCGCGCACTCCGGGCGGACATCTACTTCATCGTCGTGGACGGTCTGCTCTCGTCGAATACGCTCAGCAGTCTCGCGCGGTTCATGGACGAAGGGTACGATATTTGCGCCAACGCCAGCATCGTGTCGAATCGGGAGACTTTCCTGCCCGCACTGGACACACGATTCGGGAGCGAGCAAGCGATCAACATATCCGCGCGCGAACTGGCCAATCTGGGCATGGACCACCGTCACGACTACATCACCCAGCGCCTAGTGGTTGCGGACAACACCAACTTCGACAAGTATCCCCGCGAACTCTACTTCCCGACCGAAGACGGATTGGTGGTGCATGCGCTGTACCAGCACCCTCTGGTGATATCGCATCGGGCGATTTGCAAGGATGTCGAATTCGACTACTTCATCGTGGACGCTAAGCTGATGGCGCGGATTCTGCCAGTGCCGAGCGATTTCTCGCGGCTCAAGGTCGTCGTGGATGCGAATGACGCTTACGTTGCGAACTTTGCGCCCAAGGTGCGTCGCTTCGAGACCACGGGACGCCCGTTGAATGTGAAGGATTTTGTGCAGGTGCATCTGGGATCCAAGCCGATCCATCACCACATCTGGCAGCATTCCCAACTGATCAGGTGCGATACGCCGCTGCGCACCCACCTGAATCCAGAACGAGTGTCGGGCGAGTTCCTCGCGGCGTTAGTCGCCGCGCAGCGAAAGTGGCGCCGATGACCGCGTCGAATGCATGCCCCGCCTGCGGTGCGCAGGGGCGGGAGCTGCTCATCGACCTAGGCGCCGTGCCTCGGTCCGGCGTGTATCTATCGTCGCCGACCTCGAGTGTGTTCGTACGCCCCTTGTCGTTCGATTTCTGTGTGTCGTGCGGGATGGTGCGGCAGCGCGCGGCGCGCGATTTGGACGTTGATTACACCGATGTTTCGCGACGCACCGAGCGCCAGCTTCCAGATTATGCGGAAGAGATTCTCATTAGATTGCGGAACGAGCCGGGGATCGAACAGAGCCTCGTTATCGAAGTGGGGGCCAACGACGGCACCTTCCTGACGCGGATTGCTGCGATGGGCATTAAGCGGCGGTTGGGAATCGAACCTTCGCGGGCGCTCGGGATTATGTGCACGACAGCGGGTCACCAAGTGGAAGGTATTCACCTCACTGAGGGCGAGGCGGCGCGCGTGCGCGCGATGCATGGCGCCGCCCGAGCCGTGATATGCCGCCACACGCTGGAGCACGTGCCCGATCCTCTTGGACTGGTGCGCGCGATGCGCGCGCTGCTCGCCGACGACGGAATCCTGCTTGTCGAGGTCCCGGCGTCCTCAACGATACTCGGCGAACTGAAAGCGTTCGAATTGTGGGACGAGCATCTAACGTATTTTGCCGAAGCAAACCTTGCAGCGTTGTTATCCACCGGCGGATTCGCGGTCGAGGAAATCGGAAACCGCCCGCATCTGGCTACCCGCAACATTGTCTGCTGGGCCAGGCCGCGGCGATCGGGTGCCATGGAGCAACCGGCGGCGTTCGCGGCCGAGTCGACAATAGCCCTGTGCCGAAGCTTTGGGACGAGATGGAGGGCGTTCCGAGACCGCATGGGCGATGCGGCGCAATCTTGGCGAACACCGGTCATCGCTGTCGGGGCTTCACACCCTCAATCGAATTTCCTGCTGTTCAGCGGGCTGGGTGCGGACGTATCGAGTCTGGTGGACGACGACGCGGGGAAGGCGGGCAATTTCGTCGCGTTACCGCAGCCGACGCCCGTAATTACTACCGAGCAACTGATTTCCGAAAGGCGTGTCGGCACGCTGCTCCTGACGGGTTTTGGGTATACATCGTGGACGAGCAAGATACGACGCGGCCTCGACGATGCACCCGTGCATTTTGTTGACGTCCTGGATGAACTCGCACGGGAACAGATTGCTCGCTAAGGTGCGCCAACTCGCGACACGTCTTGCGCGGGTGATCCGGCCCGGGATGCTATCTCCGCCGGAGCAAAGCTATGCCAACGCCGCCGCCGTGGCAGTTGATCCCCTCGCCGTTTTGCAGGCGGCGGCGCAATGCTTTGCCAAGGCGGGAGAACTCGTGGAAGCGCTTCGCGCGCACCAGGCGGCGCTCCAAATCTCTCCAGCTTCACCGCACGACCTGTTCCGGGCGGGAGAGCTGCTTGGCCAATTGGGTCGCTACGACGAAGCGTTGCCGTACTTTGAGCACGCCTGCGAGCGGCAGCCGGCATTGTTCGAGCGCCGCGAAGTGCTTGGGCGGATCCACTGGATCGTGCAGGACCGTGCTGCGGCCGAGCGCGTGTGGCGCGCATGGCGCGTGGAACAGGATGAGCGTGCGAGGGAGCGGGGCATCGACCCCGGCGCCTTTCGCGTTCTCGGCACCAATTGGACCGGGTGGCTGGGAAACAACGCGCACCTCGACGCTTATATCAAGCTTGGCCTTCTCGGGTGGCGTCAGCAGATCCCGCTGAAACTGCTGGCGCCGGAGGGGCGGACGGCCAACTACGCCTACGCGCGTCTATGGTCCGCCTACGTTGAGTTGGTCACCGATCCGCCGGAGGTCGAGCGCCTCGCGGCGCTCGAGGGCCTGATCGGCGACTCCCTCTACACGATGGAGGTGCGGGGGATTCCGACGTACTATCCGCACGCGATCGCTCTCGCACAGGACGAATGGGAAAGGCAGGGACGTCATCCTCTGCTGGGCGTATCGGCAGAACTTGTCGCGCGCGGGCGCGCGGAACTCGAGCGCCTTGGCGTGCCAAGCGACGCTTGGTTCGCCTGCCTGCATGTGCGCGAGCTTGGCTTCTGGGCGGAACGGAACGATCCCACTAATTCACCGCGGGTGGCTCGCGTCGAAAGTTATTTTCCCGCCCTCCGCGCCATCGTCTCCGCGGGGGGCTACGTGGTGCGGCTGGGTGATCCCAGCATGCGGCCGCTGCCGCCGATGGGGGGCGTCGTGGATTACGCGCTGAGCGACGCCAAGTCCGACTGGATGGATGTGTTCCTCAGCGCGTCGTGCCGTTTTCTCGTGGGCACGAACTCGGCGCTTTACCAGACCGCGATATCGTTCGGCGTGCCGGCCGTTGCGACCAACTGGATGCCGTTGAGCAGCTTTCCCATGCAGCGCCGGGACATTGTTCTGCCGAAGCTGCTCCGCTCGCGCGATTCGGGGCGGATGCTGACCTTTGCCGACATGCTGGCGCTGCCACGCGACGTGTGGTCGGGATACCTGTACCAGCATCATGGGTTAGATGTGGTCGATAATACCGCGGACGAGATTCTTGAGGCCGTCGACGAGATGCTCGCAAAGTTGGCTGGTGTCTGGCCCAATATTGAGGCACGTGCGGCACGCGAGGAGAGGTTCAAGCGCATTGCGGTTTCACATTGCGTTCAGGTCAATGGCGCGATTGCGGCGGGGTTTCTTGCGCGGCACGCCGACCTGCTGGACGGGTCGGAATACGAATCGTTGACGACATAAGGGGCTAGTGGGCCACGCGCACGCGTTAGAATGCCTTCAAGGGGCCGAGGGAAAACAGTGGAGCGTATGCGGGAGCAGGTGAGGGGAACGCCAGGCTTCGCGTTTGGAGCCCGGCTTTCGCGCGAGGACTTGGAGAAGGTCAACGACTTGATTGTGCAGCAACTTGCCGCGCAGATTGAGCGTATCGCGCCTGAACGACTCGATTTGTTCCGCAATACACCGCTCGAGCAATATCACAGCATCGCCCATCTCGTGCCGCATAGTGATCTCCTGACGCGCACGGAGCGCATTCTGCCGCAGCGTGCAGTCGATGAGATCCGGGCCACTTCCCTTTTGCGCCAGCTCGAGGCTGAATTTGGTAAATTCGCGATTTCCGATGAGGAGGGCATGGGGCGCGAGAGTATTTCGATTCGCCTCGTCCGGCCAGGAATGGAGAGCGACGTCGGTTCTCTGCACGCTGACGATTGGTTCTGGAAGCTGTATCACTTCAAGCTTTCAGAGGGATTGCAACGCGTGAAAGTGTGGGTGGCGATCTGCTGCGAACCGGGCAGGAGCGGACTTTTGCTGGCGCCCGATTCTCACAAGCGAGAGTGGAAATATCATACTGTCACGCGTGCCGGGATGACGAAGCCCATGCTCGACATATCCGAAAAGCCCGTGCTCGAGCTTTTCAAGAGCGAGCCCGGGGACGCAGTCGCCTTCAACTACCACCTGCTGCACGGCGGCGCCGTCACGCGTGGCAGCATCACCCGGGTGAGCATCGAGTTCACCATACTCGTTCCGGAAGGCAGCTACTTTTCGACGTCTGCGGTCGTCCAGACAGGGTAATAGCGTGCGCTCCGCAGCGCTCGCGAGGGGAATTGCGCGGGTCTCCGCCCTGCTACCGATTCCACTCGACATCGTGCAACGGGCAGGTACGCGGCTCGAGGCCACGGGCGATTTGGCGCTCGCGCGCAATTGTTTTCGGCGCGCGTTTAAGCGCGCGCCTCAGCGTGAACTCTCGCGCTGGGGCCTCGCGAGCACCCTCTCGACAATTGCACTCCGCGACAATGATCTTGACGCCTTTCTGGAGGCGCTGCCGCATCTGGGTGCACTTGGCGACTCTAACATCTGGGGCATGCGGGCGACTGCCCGTCTTGCGACTCTCCTTGCGCACACTGGGTATTACACAGACGCGTTGCCGCATTACGAGCGGCTGCTACGAGGACATGCCGAAACCCCCGCCCTTTCGGTTGAGTACGCTGAAGCGCTCGCGAAGCTTGGCCGCCGGACTGAGGCACTTGAGCAGATTCCGTACAGCGCAACTGTCTCGACGGATGCGGCGCTGCGTGCCGTCCGACTGGAGGTGCTTGCGGGCCGCTTCGATTCGGCCGCTGAACGTCTGAATCGCCTGGAGCGGCAGACGCCCGCCGACGCGATACGCATCGATGAGGAGAGAGTGCTGCTTCTCGCTCGTGCCGGGCGCCTGGCAGACGCGCTGGCGTTACGAGCGCGCGTTTCCGGATTTCGGCGCATCTTTACGTCCGACGCCGGGCGGAGCGCGGAAGGTGGCGTGATGATCACCGTGGTTTGCTGGGGAGTTCGCGCGTGCGATTCGCTTCTCGACATGTGCTTGCCGAGCCAGCTCGTGGAAAGCCAGATCCCCGCAGTGGGCACCGAGCCGGATTTGGTCTACCGCCTCTACACATCAGACGCTGATGCGGATCGGCTCCTGAGCCATCCATCGTTGCACGCGCTGGCCGCGCTCGTCCGGACCGAAGTGATCGCCTTTCCGAGTCGCGTGCTTCAAGCGGCGCGAAGCAAGTACGAGGCGGCCAATTGGTGCCACCAGCATGCCGTCCTCGACGCCAACCTCAAAGGACGCTCCTTGGTATTCATCTCACCCGACTCGGTGATCGCCGCGGGCGGCTTGGTGTGGTTGCTCAGCGAGCGTAAGCGCGGCACACGCACGATCCTGATCAGCGGCCCAAGGGTCACGAAGGAAACAGCACTGCCGGCAATTGCGAAAATGGCAGACAAGGGTACTCTGCATGGAGCGCGCACGCTCCGGATTTCACCGCGGAGCTTGGTGAACGTCGTCCTCGACCATCCGCACCACTCGATGATGGGCGGTTTCGTCGATGCAGGATACGTCAACGATTTCTGGTCCTGTCTGTTCAGCCGCGTGGGATCCAGCGGTCTTCTCGCGCGCCAAATGCACTTGCACCCACTAATGGTCACGCCCGACGTGCTCACCGCGATCCCGGAGCAGACGGTCGACAGTTTGTTCGTGGGAGAAGCCTGCACGGAGGTGGACGGTGTTCGCGTAGTGGAGGACTCAGACGAGTTTTGCGCAATCTCGTGGAGCGCGCGCGGTGAGAATACCGCGATGCGAAAGTACCCGGAAAGGTCCCGCCGCAAGGCCGCCCTAATAGCACATTTGGCGCGCCGGCATGTAGCACCGTTCAACCTCGGACTGCTTCGGCATCGGATACGCTTTCACACGGAAGATCTGGGTCCGGAATGGATGCAAGCGGAGCGTACATCGGACACGATTGTCGCAGAGGTGATTGAATTGCTTTCTGAACCTTCACTCGCTGTACGGGCTTCCGATGGAGTCGTTATGAAATAAAGGTATCAACTTGTCTTCAAGTTCGGTTTGATCCTAAGTATGCATGCCAAGGATCGCTGCTGCTCGGAAGATGCCAAATACGCGTTGCTGCACTAAGTGCGTGTCAAGCACCCAATAAAAAGAGAATCAGAATAAATGGGATTGTTAAGACTTTTCCTCGCTCTGGTCGTGGCGCTCGGTCACTACCGCATTGGACCCATGACTACGATGGGGGAGCGCGACGCGCCCTATATTTTTTATCTACAGTTAGGACTCGATGCAGGGCATGCGGTAATGCTGTTCTACATCATCAGCGGGTTCCTGATCAGCTATGCCCTTGAAAACAAATACTCCGTCACACGGCACGGCCGTTACGAGTTTTACAAATCTCGCTTCATTCGCATATATCCGCTCTACTGGTTTCTTTCGGCCCTCGCCATTGCGTTGACTGGAGCGAGTTATTTTTCTGGACGCAATCCGCTTGACGTGCTCCTCGGCATCATTCTTTTTGGCGCCGATTGGCGTGTGTCGTTTGGAGACTATCCCAATCAATACTTTGGTGCCTTCCCGCCATTACTCAATCAGGCGTGGACATTAGGTGCTGAACTCACGTTCTATCTGATTGCCCCGTTCCTGTTGCGATCAACGAAAGTCTGTCTAGCGGTGTTAGCGGCATCTGCAATTATTCGGGCGTATCTGGTTCATCGGTATGGATGGCACACTACTTGGACATATACTTTTTTCCCTGCTACTGTAATGTTCTTCCTACTAGGTCATTTCTCACGGACGATCTACGCTAAACTGAATCTCGGACAGTGGAATTTCATCTTTATCGTGCCATTTGTCGTTTTTGCATGGCTTGGATTAACTAAGTCATTTGACAGTATCTATTTCTACCTCTATGCCGCGTCCATGATGCTATTCGTGCCTCCGCTATTCGAAAAAACTAAAGATTCAATGATTCTGAACTTCTTGGGTGACAACTCATACCCTGTCTACCTGTCGCATATTATCGTTTTGAGTCTACTCAGCTCTTACGAAATTAAAGGCATATGGGGAGCCGTACTTTTCTGCGCGGCCTGCATCGCATTCGCCTCAATTCTCCACTTGTTTGTCGAGCGGCCGTTTTCGTTTGCACTTAAGTATGTTTTTGCACGCCGTATCTCGGAGCCACCGAAATCGGCTGAGGGACCGTAGGCTTTAAATCGCCTAAGGTTGGAAGCGCAGAGTTTTCGTAACGCTCCGGGAGGCGTATGACCGTGGGAGCGACGGTTGGCGCGTTGTCCACAAGCTCCTCAATTGTGGTGGAGTAAGTCTCCCAGGTTGATGTCCCACGCCTCGATTAGGCGCAGCAGGGCGTAGGCAATCGCCTCCCGGGCCGACTATCCCCAAGGCTTCATGCTCAGCGCGCGGGAGAGCACCGTCTTCGCGTGCTAGTTGGCGTTGCGGTCGCAGAAGAAGCGTGCGTCCTCAGCCCAGACGGTCGCCGAGCGCGGAAATCGGGATGCCGCTTGCCACAGCAACTCATATGCGCCGACGGAATCGTCCGCTTTGGCGCATTGCCGGGCCTACGGCGATCAAGGACGCGATGCGCGCGCTGCCCAAAACCGGCCCGTCCACCGACAGATTATCGGGCACCGGGGCCCGGCCTTCTCGCACAAGCCGGGTAATCCGGTCTCGGATTTGGTCTGGCTATTCGGCCGGTGGATACCTGTCACGCGAGCAACCCGGAACAAAGCGCGCTCGCGCGGCGGAAAGCAAGCGCCTGCATGCTATCAAAAGTCGAGTCATGATGATGGTCCCTAATAGGGCAACGTTCACGAAGTCCGGCGTTCCTGCACTCGACTATGCGGCGATCTCCGGCTTCTTCTATTGTTGTTGCATATTTGCGATTTGCCGGCACGCCTCGGTGGGGTCGCCTTCTTGCCCCTTGGCAGCGCAACCGCGTTATTTGCGGCTCCTTGGACGCGGAATTGTCTGCGAGCAGGGCGGAGGGCTTCCGTGCGTCACCGAAGGGGGAGAAGCGGACCACGTGCGGTCACGTTCAAACCCACAAGCGGCGCGCAGGCAGGCTCAGGCTTTCACCGACGCTGACATCGACCTATAATCCGCCTGTACTACTTCCTTCACTTATGACTGGCACGATAGCGTGACCGCGGGTTCACCCCGCCTTGCGAACGGACTGCGGCGAGGCAGATTGCCACTAGCGGGACCAAATGCCACATCTAGCGAATGAAACGGGAACGCGGTTCGCCGAGCAGGGTTGGATTCTCCTGAATTTGGCGAACGGAGCCCATTCAACCGTCTTTCTAGCCCGCGAGCGTATGCTGCGGTGGCTGCGGGAACGCTGGCTGCCGGATCTGGATGCCCTGGAGCATTACCACCGCTTCATGGACGACGATGCGCGTCACATCGAGATCCAGCACGACCTCACCACCCGCTACCAGCAGGAGAGCCTGGGGCCCGCGATTATCGAGGAGAACCTGAAGTTCTTTCGCAGGTTCGTCGGGCCCGATCTGCACGTGCAGAATTTTCCCTATCTTCGTATTGCCCGCCCCGGGAAGCCACAGGACAACATTGGAATCCACCGCGACACGCACTACGGCGGCAGCCCGTTCGAACTGTCCGTGAGCGTGCCGTTCACCGACGCGGGGACCGCGGGTGCACTCGGGGTGCTGCCCGGTTCGCACCTGCTCGCCGAGAGCGCGCTGCCCGTCACACAGCGCCAGAGCGAGGACGTGACGAGGGGTTCGATGAAGCACCAGCTCGGCTTTCTCTACGCGCCGAAGGAGCTTCCCGAGGACGTGCGCGGCGCGCTGATGCCGGTGCACGTGCGTCCGGGCCAGGCGCTCGTGTTTAGCCTCTCGCTGGTGCACGGCCAGGAGGTGAATCGCTCCGAGGTGACCAGGTTCCAGAGCGATATCCGCGTCGTGAACTCGCTCGCGCCGATCCAATGGGAGCGCAACGTCCACAAGGACTACTACAGGCCGTTGTGCAGTTCGGCCGTCACGGAGCAGGCCCGCAGGTATCTGGCCGCAAACGCGCCGGAAGGCGGCGGCGCGTAGGCAACGTGAAGTTTCGTTGCCAGGTCTGCGGGAAGGCGGCGCTCGGCGAGATCGAGGAATTCCGCGCGCTGCCGCGCATCACCTCGGACTGCAAGCCCTTTCCTGCGGGCGGGCGCCTGGCCGAGTGCGCGGAATGCGGCGCGACGCAAAAGCTGCCGACGCCCGGGTGGCTCGCGGAAATCGGGCGCATCTACGCTGACTACACCCCTTACCACCAGGCAGAAGGCGTCGAGCAGATCGTGCTCGACAGCGAGTCCGGCGAACTCAGACGGCGCAGCGAAGTGATCGTTTCACGGCTGAAAGCGGCCGGGGTCCTGGGTGAGTTCGGGCGCGCGCTCGACGTGGGCTGCGGCAGTGGCGCGACGCTCAAGGTGCTTTCGCGCGAGGCGCCGCGATGGCGCCTGTTCGGCAACGAGCTCGACGACAAGAACCACGGTCACCTGACCGCAATTCCTGGGTTCGAGCGCCTGTATACCTGTCCGCCGGCCGGTATCGATGGCAGCTTCGATCTGGTCACGTCGATCCACTCGCTCGAACATTTTTCCGATCCCCATTCCGTGCTTGAGCAGCTCCGCCCGCGGCTGGCGCCCGCGGGGCGCCTGTTCGTGCAGCTTTACAATTCGGCGCAGAATCCGTTCGATCTGGTCATCGCCGACCACCTGATGCACTTCACCCCGCGCACCCTGGCGCGGATTGTAGGCCGCGCCGGCTACGAGGTCGTAACGGTCGAGGCGGACTGGGTGGCGAAGGAGATCTCCCTGCTCGCGCGCTCCGGCGCTGGCTCGACGGAATTCGACGGTTATCCGGAGATGCGCGGGCGGGTCTCCACCGTGCGCTGGCTGTCCTCGCTCATCGAGCAGGCGGCGGAGCTCGCGCGAAGTCGCCGTGCTCTCGGCGTATTCGGCACCTCGATCGCGGCGACTTGGCTCGCCGGCGCGCTGCCCGGCAAGGTCGCGTTCTTCATCGACGAGGACCCGCTGCGCCAGAACCGCGAGCACATGGGCGCGCGTGTGTTCGCGCCGCGCGACGTGCCGGCGGGCGCCCCGGTGCTCCTCGCGCTGGTGCCTCAGGTCGCAGCCAACGTGCGCAAGCGCCTCGCCCCGCTCGGCATCGAATTCGTGTCTCCCGCCTCCCTCCAATGAAAGCTGCCGTTCTATTCGAACTCGGAAAGCCGCTGGTCATCGAGCAGGACCTCGAGCCTCCGCCCCTGCGCGAGGGGCAGGTGCTAGTCAGGCTTCGCTACAGCGGCGTGTGCCACAGTCAGCTCATGGAGGCGCGCGGCCGCCGCGGACCAGACCGCTTCCTGCCGCACCTGCTCGGCCACGAGGGGGCCGGGATCGTGCTCGAGACCGGGCCGGGCGTGACGAAGGTGCGGCAGGGGGATACCGTGGTGCTCGGGTGGATCAAGGGCCGTGGTATCGAGGCTGGGGGCAGCGTTTTCCGCAACGGATCGCTCGCAGTCAATGCGGGGGGCGTCACCACGTTCAACGAACTGGCGGTGGTGTCGGAAAACCGCGTCGTGCCCCTGCCCGACGGCATCCCGCTCGACGTCGCAGTACTGTTCGGTTGCGCGATTCCCACGGGGGCCGGCATCGTCACCAATGAAATCAAGCCGGTCCCGGGAAGCACCATCGCGGTGTTCGGGCTCGGAGGCATCGGGCTCAGCGCGCTCATGGCGACCATGCTGTACGAGTGCGAGCTGGTGATCGCCGTGGACGTGTCGGAAGACAAGCTCGCGCTGGCGCGCGAATTCGGGGCGCACGCGACCGTGAACTCGGCCAAAGAGGACGCCGTTGCCAGGATCGGCGAGCTCACGAACGGCCGCGGAGTCGACTACAGCGTGGAAGCGTCGGGGCTGTGCGAGGTGATCGAGAGCGCCTTCGAGGCGGTGCGCCGCGGAGGCGGGCTGTGCGTGTTTGCCTCGCACCCGGAATTCGGCAAGAAGATCCGCATCGACCCGTTCGATCTCATTTCGGGAAAGCAGATTCGCGGCTCATGGGGCGGCGCCTGCGATCCCGACATCGACATCCCGCGGTTCGCGCGTCTCTACCTCGAAGGCAGGCTGCCGCTCGAAAGGCTGCTCAGCCGCCGCTACCGGCTCGACGAGGTCAACGAGGCGCTGGACGATCTGGAGGCGCGGCGGGTCGCCCGCCCGCTGCTCGACTTCGGAGCGGAGGGGCGGTGAGTCCGCGCGACGCGCTGCAATTGTCCGCCGACGAGATCGCCCGGCGCGCCGGACCCGGCAAGACGGTCGTGTTCGTCTCCGGCAATTTCAATATCGTTCATCCTGGCCACTTGCGGCTATTGCAGTTCGCCAAGGAGTGCGGCGATTTCCTGGTCGTCGGCGTGAATGCGGAAGGGACCCTTGGAGCGACGATCCCCGAGGAGATGCGGCTCGAGGGCGTCCGGGCGATCTCGCTGGTTGACTTTGCGCTTTTGCTGCGCGAGCCGCCGGAGGCGTTCATCGCCCGGCTCAAGCCGGCCGTCGTTGTCAAGGGCAAGGAGTACGAGGACCGAGACAATCCGGAGCAGGAAGCGATCACCGCGTGCGGCGGCAAGCTTCTGTTCGGTTCGGGCGAGGTCCGGTTTTCGTCGCTCGATCTGCTGCGACGGGAGTACCTGGAAACCGACTTCTCCAGCATTGTAAAGCCGACAGAGTACGCGGCCCGTCACGGATTTCGCGTCTCCGACCTCAAGTCGGCACTGGCACGGCTCGCCCGGGTGAAGGTGCTCGTCGTTGGGGACCTGATCGTCGACGAGTACGTGACCTGCGAGCCCCTGGGAATGTCGCAGGAGGACCCGACGATCGTGGTCACGCCGATTGAGACGCGGCGCTTCGTGGGCGGCGCCGGCATCGTCGCGGCGCACGCACGGGGCCTCGGTGCCCAGGTGCACTTCGTCAGCGTGTGCGGAGAGGACGAGGCGGCGGATTACGCGCGTGGTGCCCTCGGCGGTTTCGGCGTCTCGGCAAACTTGATCCCGGATGCCAGTCGCCCGACCACGCTGAAGCGGCGCTATCGGGCGGCGTCCAAGACGCTGCTGCGGGTGAGCCAGCTGCGGCAACACGACGTCTCCGGGGAAATCGCCGAATCGATCCACGCTAATGCGATCGAGCGCTTGCGCGACGTCGACGTGCTCGTATTCTCGGATTTCAACTACGGCTGTCTGCCGCAGGAGCTGGTCGAGAAGCTGATAAACGAAGCGGAGCGGTGCAACGTGATGGTCGTCGCGGACAGTCAGGCTTCGTCGCAGATTAGTGACGTCTCGCGCTTTCGCAACGCGGCCCTCATCACGCCGACCGAGCGCGAGGCGCGCCTGGCACTTCGCGACTTTAGCTCTGGTCTAGTGGTCCTCGCCGAAACCCTGTCGCGCAGGGCGAACAGCCGGAACGTGGTGGTGACGCTCGGCGCCGAGGGGTTGCTCATCAGCGCGCGCGAACATGGTGAATCCTTCACCGACCGGTTGCCCGCATTCAATACGGCGCCCCGGGATCCAGCAGGCGCCGGAGATTCGCTGCTCGCGAGCGCCTCGCTTGCCCTCGCCTCTGGAATCGACATCTGGCAGAGCATCTATCTCGGTGCACTCGCGGCGGCATGTCAGGTCTCCCGGCTCGGCAATACGCCCTTGACACAGCAGGACCTCACGCGCGAAATCGACCTTCCATAGGGCAGCATGCGGGCGATTCTCCTTGCGGCGGGTCTCGGTACCAGGCTTAGACCTCTTACCGACATACTTCCAAAATGCCTTGCCCCAGTCCGGGGCCGGCCGCTTCTTGAGTATTGGCTGAGCGAACTTTTCGCGCATGGCGTCAGCGAGGTGGTGGTCAATACGCACTACCACGCGGACCTGGTCGTCCAGTACGTCGAGCGCGGCCCCTGGAGGCACCGAGTACGCTTGGCATACGAGCCCCGGCTGCTCGGCACGGGCGGCACGGTGCGGGCGCACCGCGAGTTCGTCTCGGGCGGGCCATTCCTCGTCGCGCATGCGGACAACCTCTCGGCGTTCCACATGGAGACGTTCGCGGCGGCGCACGCGGCGCGGCCGCCGGCAGCCATGATGACCATGATGACGTTCGATACCGCCGAGCCGCGCAACTGCGGCATCGTCGAGACAAATGCCGGCGGTCTGGTGACCGCGTTTTACGAGAAGGTGCCCAATCCTCCCGGAAATCGCGCGAACGGCGCGGTGTACCTATGCGAGCCGGGCGTGCTTGACATGTTGGCCGCCGTCGGCAAGCCGGTCGTGGACTTGAGCACGGAAAGCATTCCGCTTCTCATGGGCCAGATTAACGCCTGGCATAACGCCGTCTACCATCGGGATATCGGCAGCCTGGAAAGCTGGCGCGCGGCGCAGGGCGACTATCCGTTCGATCCGCCGCGTGCGCCTCTGCCGGATCCGTGGGCGGAACTCCTCGTTTCGCACCCTGAAATCGCGAGGCGCATCTCGCATCTGCTCGATGCAGGAAGCTAAGACGGCGATGCGGGCTAAATCCCACAGACCCTCTGGGACCCTGAATCGGCGCGTTAACGTGGTGGCAGCCGCTGCGCTCATCCACACGGGCGATGGTCGTTACCTGATGCAGCTGCGCGATGACCGCGCCGGGGTCGCGATGCGAGGTCGCTGGGGGATATTCGGCGGACTTGTCGAGAGCGGGGAATTCGTGGAGGCGGCGATCGCGCGCGAGCTGAAGGAGGAGCTGGTGCGCGTGCCACGCCGCAAGCCGCGCTGGTTCTCCGAGATCTGCTACGACCTTACCTTTGCAAAGCCACGCCCCGCCATGCATCGCAAGGTGCTGTTCGAGCTGCGCGTGAGCGAGGCCGAGGTGCGCGCCATGGAACTGCGCGAAGGCGAGCGCATGCGGCTGTGGCGGCCCGAGCAACTGCACCGCATGAGCAACGTCGTGCCTTGGGACCTTCTGGCCGTAACGATGCACGCGCAGCGCCGCGCAATCGAGCGGGCGTTCCGGTGACGCGGCGGCTCGCGTGGGCGCTGTATCGCGTCCTGTCCTGGCCGCTGCGGCTGCTGCGTATCCGTTTCATACGGCTCGCGGCTGCCGACCGCATTGGGCATTTGTGCTCGGAGCCCGATTCGTTCGTGAAGGCGGGGAAGCTCGGGCGGCGGCCGCCGATGTTCCCCGTACTTCTGTCCCCGCCGGGCGCGTCGCCGAACGATCACCTGCTGGGCTACTGGCGCCGCTACTTCCCGGTGGTGCGCCACGAACGGTTGGCGGCGCTGTTGCGTCCTTTTCTCGACTTTCCGCGGGTCGTATTCGAGACCCACCGGTACATAGTCGCCATCAACGGCACCGCGGAATACGTGGGAATTCAGCGCGAGTGGGAACCGCGCGCGCCCCTTCTAGCGCTCGCGGAGGACGACCGGACGTGGGGCGAGGCGCACCTGCGCGAAATGGGCGTGCCCGAAGGCGCGTGGTACGTCTGCTTCCACTCGCGCGAAGGCGGGTACTCCCCGAGCGACGAGCACATGCATCGCTTTCGCAACAGCGAGGTGGAGAGCTATCGCGAGGCCGTCATGGCGATCCGCGCGCGCGGGGGTTGGTGCGTCCGGATGGGGGACCCGACGATGAGGCCGCTTCCCGAAATGGACGGCGTCGTCGACTACGCCCATTCGCTCCTGCGCAGCGACCGCATGGACGTGTTCCTGTGTGCGAGCTGCAGGTTCTTCCTGGGCAATACCTCTGGACTTTTCTTCGTTAGTTGCGTGTTCGGCGTTCCGGCCGTAGTGGCAAACTCCGTCCCGGTTTCAACCGTCCTGCCGTTCGGATCTGGCGACATCGGAATTCCGAAGCTCGTCCGGCGGTGCGCCGATGGCCGGCTCCTGTCGTTCCCGGAGATATTCTCAAGGGAGGTCGCCAACTATCGATTCGCGGAGCTGTACGAGCGCGACGGTCTGGAGGTAGTGGACAACACGGCGGACGAGATTTGCGCAGCGGCGGTCGAAATGCTGGACCGGCTGGAGGGTAAAATGACGTACACGGAGGACGACGAAGCCCTGCAATCCGCGTTCAAGGCGTTGATGAAGCCGGGCCATTACACCTATGGCGGCCTTTCCCGTGTAGGGCGGGATTTCCTCCGCAAGCATCGCGATCTTTTGCTAGCTGAGAGCGTTCAATGAAAGCGGTAATTCTCGCCGGCGGACTCGGGACCCGCATCTCGGAAGAGTCGGCATTGCGCCCCAAGCCCATGATCGAGATCGGCGGCAAGCCGGTGATCTGGCACATTATGAAGATCTACTCGGCCTGCGGCATCGACGACTTCGTGATCTGCCTGGGGTACAAGGGCTACATGATCAAGGAGTACTTTACCAACTACTTCCTGCACATGTCGGACGTCACGATCGACATGGCGCACAATCGCATGGAGGTTCACGAGAAGGGGGCCGAGCCTTGGCGCGTCACGCTAGTGGATACGGGCGAGCACACACAGACCGGAGGTCGCCTGAAAAGGGTGGCCCGCTATCTCGGGGATGAAGACTTCTGCTTCACTTACGGCGACGGAGTCGCCGATGTCGATATCAAGCGTCTCATCGCCTTTCACCGTGCGCAGAAGGTCAAGGCGACGCTGACCGCGGTACAGCCCCCGGGTCGCTTCGGGGCGCTGGTGCTGGACGGTACGCACGTCACCAGCTTCCAGGAAAAGCCCAAGGGCGACGGGGGCTGGATCAACGGCGGTTTTTTCGTCTGCTCGCCTTCGGTCATCGAATACGTGACGGGCGACGACACCGTCTGGGAGCGCGAGCCGCTGGAAGGTCTGGCGCGCGATCGAAGCCTGGCGGCGTATTTCCACAAGGGATTCTGGCAGCCGATGGACACGCTGCGCGACAAGAATCACCTCGAAGAGCTGTGGTCCGGCGGAAGCGCTCCGTGGAAGGTGTGGTGATCCGCCGCGATTTCTGGGCCGGAAAGCGTGTATTCGTCACTGGCCACACGGGATTCAAGGGTAGCTGGTTCGTGCAGTGGCTCGAGGTCATGGGTGCACGCGTCGGGGGATTCGCGCTCGCCCCGGCGACGCGGCCCTCGCTGTGGGAGATGGTCGAGCACGGCTCGGGCGTCGAGAGCACGATCGCGGATGTCCGCGATCTCGGGGCCCTCGAACGCGCAATCGCTCGCTTCCAGCCCGAGATCGTTTTCCATTTTGCCGCGCAGGCGCTCGTTCGGGCGTCATACGACGACCCGGTGGGGACGTACGCGACCAACGTGATGGGGACCGTTCACCTGCTCGATGCCTTGCGGCGCTCTCGCGGCGTGCGCGCGGTGGTCGTCGTCACCAGCGACAAGTGCTACGAGAACAAGGAGCGGATGCAGGGCTATCGCGAGGACGAGCCGATGGGCGGCCGCGATCCCTACAGCAGCAGCAAGGGATGCGCCGAGCTGGTGACCGCCGCGTACCGCGCTTCGTTCTTCGCTTCCGGAGCCGGCGTCGCATCGACGCGGGCCGGAAACGTGATCGGCGGCGGTGACTGGGCTGCAGACCGCATCGTGCCCGACATTGTGCGCGCTGCGGCGGCCGGCGAGCCCGTGAGGGTGCGCAATCCGAATGCGGTGCGCCCCTGGCAGCACGTGCTCGAGCCCCTATCTGGCTACCTGCAACTCGCCGAGCGCCTCTACGAGAGGCCGCGTGAATTCGCGGAGGCGTGGAACTTCGGCCCTTCCGACGAGGACGCGGTGCCGGTCGAAACCGTGGTATCCGAAGCGACTCGGCTATGGGGAACGCTCGCGCGCTGGAAGGCCGACCCCGCTCCGCATCCCCATGAGGCCAATTTTCTGCGGCTGGATAGTTCCAAGGCCACGCATCGGTTGGGCTGGGGGCCGCGCCTGCGCCTGCAGGTCGCGCTCGACTGGACGATCGGGTGGTACAAGGCTCAAGCGGACGGTGGCGACGCCGCGTTGCTGACGCGCAGCCAGATCGAACGCTACATGGAGCTTGCTGGCCGATGAATCATCGTCCCTGCCGCTTCTGCGGCGCAGCCCTGAACCTGACGTTCGCGGATCTCGGGATGTCGCCGCCGTCTAATTCCTACCTCGAGCCCGAGCAGCTGGACCGCATGGAGCGCTTCTATCCGCTGCACGCCTGGGTGTGCGAGAAGTGCTTCCTCGTGCAGCTGGAGGAATTCGAGACTCCCGAGCAGATCTTCAGCGACTACGCCTATTTCTCGTCGTACTCGGACTCGTGGCTGAGGCATGCGCGGGACTACACCGAGGTCATGACGCAGCGCTTCGGGTTCGGGTCGTCGAGCTTCGTGGTCGAAATCGCGAGTAACGACGGCTATCTCCTTCAGTACTTCGTGCAGCGCGGCGTGCCGGTGCTCGGAATCGAACCCGCCGCGAACGTCGCCGCCGTCGCCGAAAAGAACGGGGTGCCGTCGCTCGTGAAGTTCTTCGGAACGCAGACCGCGAAGGAGCTTGCGGCGCAGGGCCGGCGCCCCGATCTGCTGCTCGGCAACAATGTGCTGGCGCATGTTCCGGACCTGAACGATTTCGTCGCCGGAATGAAGATCCTTCTGGGACCGCGCGGTGTCATCACGATGGAGTTCCCGCATCTTTTGCGGCTGATGCAGGAGAACCAGTTCGACACGATTTATCACGAGCACTTCTCCTACATCTCGTTCCTGGTCGCCGAGCGGGTGTTCGCTTTTCACGGCCTAACGCTGTTCGACGTGGACGAGCTACCCACCCACGGAGGCTCACTGCGCATTTACGCGCGCCACACGGAGGACGCCACGCGTGCGCTGTCCCCCAAGGTGATCGAGCTACGTGAGCGTGAGCGGGCCGCGGGGCTGGAACGTGCGGAGACTTACCGCTCGTTCGCGGCGCAGGTCAAGGCGACCAAGCGCGCGCTGCTGAAATTCCTGATCGGCGCGCAGGAGGCCGGCAGGCGCGTCGCGGGCTACGGCGCCCCGGCCAAGGGCAACACGCTGCTCAACTACTGCGGCGTGCGCACGGATCTTCTCGAATATACGGTGGACCGCAGCCCGCACAAGCAGGGGCGCTTTCTGCCCGGGGTGCACATCCCGGTGTACGCACCCGAGCGGATCCGGGAAACGCGGCCCGACTACGTGCTGATCCTGCCGTGGAACCTGCGCGAAGAGATCGTGGCGCAGATGGCGGAGGTGCGCGGCTGGGGAGGGCGGTTCGTCGTGCCCATCCCGGAAGTGAAGGTGCTCGATTGAAGTTCGTCGCGACGCCGCTGGCCGGCGCGTATCTGATCGAGCTTGCCCGCATCGAGGACGATCGCGGATTCTTCGCCCGGTCGTTCTGTCGCGACGAGTTCCGCGCTCACGGCTTGAGCCCGACTGTCGCACAATGCAACGTCTCCTGGAACCGTCGCAAGGGCACGCTGCGCGGCCTGCACTATCAGGACCGGCCTCACGAGGAGGCCAAGCTCGTGCGCTGTACGCGCGGGGCGCTCTGGGATGTGATCGTCGATTTGCGGGAGCAGTCCCCGACGCGCCTGCAATGGCATGGGGTCCGCCTCGTCGCGGATAGCGGAGATGCCCTGTACGTGCCCGAGGGCGTCGCGCACGGATTTCAGACCCTCGTGGACGACACCGAGGTGCTGTATCAGATGTCCGAGCCGTATTATCCGGAGCTCGCGCGGGGAGTACGTTGGGATGACCCGCGCCTGCGGATTGCCTGGCCGCTGCCCGAGCCGATCCTGTCCGAGCGCGATCGCACCTACCCGTTGCTGCCATGAAGCTCATGTTGATCGGCGTCACGGGGCAGCTGGGCGGGGACTTGATGCGCAACAACCCCGGGCACCAAATCCATGCGCCGGAGCGCGCGGACCTCGATTTGGCCGAGTCGCCGCAGGCCGCGGCGTTCATCCGCGTGCACCGGCCCGACGCCGTGCTCAATTGCGCCGCGTTCCACAATGTCCCCAGGTGCGAAGAGGAGCCCGCGCAGGCCTTCATGGTGAATTGCGTCGCGGTGCGCGATCTCGCCGCAGCCTGTGCCGAAGTCGGCGCCTGGTTCTTCACCTTCAGCAGCGACTATGTGTTCGGTGGGGAGCGCAGCGTTCCTTGGAGAGAAGACGACCGTCCGTCACCATTGCAGATCTACGGAATCACCCGTCTGGCGGGGGAGCACGCAGCGTTATCGGCGGCGCCCGGGCGCTCGGTCGTGATCCGCACCTGTGGGCTTTACGGGCGCTCGGGGGCGCGCTCCAAGGGGGGCAATTTCGTAGACGGGCGAGTCGCCGACGCGCGCACCGGCAGGCGCATCGAGATGGCGTGCGAGCAGGTCGTCGCGCCGACGTCCACCGACGACCTGAGCCGCGCGGTATATGCGCTGCTGGCACACCCGGGACTTGGCGCCGGCGTCTATCACCTGGTGAACGAGGGCGCGTGCTCCTGGTACGAATTTACGCGTGAGATCGTGCGTCAGATCGGCGCGCAGGCGGAAGTCGTGCCCGTCGACCGCGGGGGGCGGAGCGGGGCAATGCGCCGGCCGCGGTATTCGGTTCTCGCGAACACCAGGGCGAGCGCGCTCGGCATTACCTTGCGGCCCTGGCAGGAAGCGCTCTCCGATTACTTGCACGCCAAATATCCGGAGACGGGCTGACGTGCACGAGCTGGCGCTCGTGCACCTGGTCCGGAGGCAGAACGGCACTGCGCCGTTCGAGCGCTTTCTCGCCTCGTATCGTGCCCATCCGGCAGGCGTGAGGCACGAGCTGGTGATCCTGTTCAAGGGCTTTCCGGGAGAGGGGGGCACCCGCGACTACGATGCGCTGCTCCTGGATCTGCCGCACCGCAGGCTGTTCGTGTCGGATTGCGGCTTCGACCTGAACGCATATTTCGCCGCGGCCCATCTGCTGGACTACGGATACTTATGCTTCCTCAACTCTTTCAGTCGGATCCTCGACGATGGCTGGCTGCACAAGCTGTTCCGCTGGGCCCGCCAGGAGGGCGTCGGACTGGTGGGCGCAACGGGATCGTGTCAGAGCATCGCCGGCGGGTACACTGCGCACCAGAAGAAGATGGACGCTTTGCCTCCCGTGAGACGATTTCGCACGCGCCTCGCGGCGGCCCTCACCGACCGCAGGCCCGGAGCGCTCGCGCAACGCGCGACGCTATGGGGACTGCGTCTGGCGGGCGTCTGGCGCCCGGCGCGCGATTTTCCTCCGTTCCCGAACTATCACCTGCGCACGAACGGCTTCATGGGAGCGCGGGCGACGCTCTTGAGAATCAATGCTGCGCCAATGCGAATGAAGTTATCGGCCTACCGCCTGGAAAGCGGCAACGACAGCGTTACCAACCAGGTGCTCCGGCTTGGACTGCGCGTACTGGTCGTGGGGCGGGACGGCGAGGCATACGAGCCCGCACGCTGGCATCTGTCGAACACGTTCTGGCAATCTCGGGAGGAGAACCTGCTGGTCGCCGACAACCAGACCGAGGCCTATCTGCTGTCCGACAGCGCGAGACGCTCGGAACTCTCCGAGTATGCCTGGGGCCACTTCGCGCGCCCGGCATGAATCAGCCGATGTCCCCGGATGCCGCCGCGTCGCACTGCAGTGCTTGTGGCTCGACAATGCGCCCCTTCCTGCGCACGCGGGACTACAACCGTTCGGTCTCCGCCGAGCGGTTCGAGTACGCGCGCTGCCGGAACTGTGGCCTGGCGTCACTCGTCAACGTGCCCGCGGATCTCGGCCATTACTACGTTCCCGGCTACTACATGCTGCCAGCCACACAGGAGGCCATAGAGGCCGGCGCTGCGCACGACCGATACAAGATCGAACTGGTGCGGCGATTCGTTCCCAGTGGCCGTCTGCTGGAGGTGGGCCCGTCGTGGGGCGCCTTTTGCCTGCTCGCGAAGCGCTCCGGGTACTCGGTGGAAGCCATAGAAATGGACCCGGCGTGCTGCAAATTTCTGGAGTCGCGCATCGGCGTGCGGGCGATTTGCAGGAGCGACGAGGCGGCAGCATTGGACGAGGCGGCGCAACCCGACGTCATCGCCGCCTGGCACGTGCTGGAGCACATGCGTGATCCCTGGCGCATGGTGGACGCGGCGGCTCGCCGACTGGCGCCTGGCGGGGTGCTGGTGTTCGCGCTGCCGAACCCGCATGCCTTCCAGTTTCGCGTCCTTGGTCGAATCTGGGCGCATGTGGATGCGCCGCGACATTTGCATCTCGTGCCGCCGGAAGTGCTGCGCGCTCGTGTCGAGGCCGTCGGCCTAGAGCAGGTTCTGTGCACCACGACCGACCAGGGCAGTCTTGGCTGGAACGAATTCGGTTGGGTGTTCTCGCTGCCGCATCTCGCAAACGCGCCCTTCGCGAAGCGCGTATTGCGCTTCGCCGCTCGCCGTATCGCCCGGGTTGTTGCACCGATCGAGCGCCGCGAAGGCGCAGGAGCGGCGTACACATCGGTGTTCCGGAAACCTTCTCGACTCGCATGAAGTTTTCCATCCTACTGCCCACGCGGAATCGTCTCGAGCTACTCAAGCTCGCGATCGAGTCCGTGCGAGGGCAGGACTTCCCGGAGTGGGAGATCGTTGTCTCCGACAACGCATCCACTGACGACGTGGGGGCCTATCTTCGACAGCTGGCGGATCCGCGAATTCGCGTGCGGCACCACGAGTCGCCGGTTTCGGTGACCGCGAACTGGAACGCCGCGCTCGAGAAATCCCGCGGCGATTACGTAATCATGCTTGGTGATGACGACGCACTGCTGCCGGGTGCGCTGTCGGCGACTGCCGCGCTCATCGACACATGGGGCCAGCCTGACGCCGTGTACGCTCAAGCAAGGCAATATGGCTACCCGGGCGTCATTCCAGGGCAGCCGGAGGCGTTCATGCAAACCGGGTACAACGCCTTTCTCGCGGGCCGCAACAAGGCGTTCCTGTTGCCGCGCGAGACGGCGGTCAAGATGGTTCGCGGCGCCATGGCCTTTCGCGTGCTCTACGGCTTCAACATGCAGCACTTCGTTGTGAGCCGCAAGCTGGTCGAGGCCCTGCTGTACAAGGGGCCCTTCTTCCAGTCGCCCTATCCGGACTACTACGCCGCGAACGCCGTCCTGCTCGCTGCCGAGCGCCTGGTCGCGTCCCCCCAGCCGTTCGCGCTGATCGGAATCAGTCCGAAGTCCTTTGGCTTCTACTATTTCAACGAGCGCGAAAGCGACGGTGTCGCCTTCCTGCAGAACGTCACCGAGCCCGACATTGCCGAGCGGTTGCGCGGCGAGCTCGTCCCGGGCAGCAACATGAACGATTCCTGGCTGTGCGCGATGCAGACGCTCGCGCGCAATTTTCCCGACGCCGTGGGAGCGGCGGTGAGCTTTGCCCGCTACCGCCGTCTGCAATATCACGAGTTGCTGAGGGCGGGACGGCGCGGCGCGGTCCTGCAGAGCATGCGCTGGTGGGAATTTCCGCTATACGGAGGTGCGGCACTGGCGTATGCGCTTGCGCGGTTCTTGCCTCGGTCGAAGGCTCTTCGCGAGACGATCATTCACGTACTCTTCAGCCCGGCGCCGCGCTTCGATCCCGAACGGGTGAGCGTACCGCACCGCGATATTCTTGAGGCGGCGAATGCGCGCGATGCCTGAGCCTTTGCCCCTGGTCAGCATATGCATACCGACGCACGACGATGCCGCGGTAGTCGGCGATGCACTGCGCTCGGTGCTGCTGCAGGATTACATAGCGATGGAGGTTTTGGTGCTGGACAATTGTTCGGCCGATGACACGGAGCGGGTCGTCCAACACACGGCGACGGGGGATGGACGCGTACGCTACGTTCGACATGACAGTGACATTGGCATGGCAGCGAACTTCAGCGCCTGCGTGCACATGGCGCGGGGCGAATTTGTTCAGATCCTCTGTGCCGACGATGCGCTCGAGCCAGG